>ENA-UOIV01000302-UOIV01000302.1-human-gut-metagenome-genome-assembly--contig:-C59-NODE-302-length-57821-cov-105.101028_pt1 | contig 57821 bp, 47 predicted proteins | sample MGYA00242333_ERZ723880 | MGnify/ENA metagenome assembly ERZ723880 | reverse complement strand
TACCCGTATTCCAGCGCATACACGCTGCGGTCGCTTGTCTGCGCCTTGCCTGTGTTCTGCGCGCTTTGCCTTTGGCACTGTGCAAAGGCAATACATATTAGAAAAATGACATGAAAACGCTTAAATTAAAAGCAGTTATCTTTTATAATCAAAATTACTGCTATTATAAATAAAGGAAAACCTAATGTGTCAAATATTCTAAAAAATTTCACCATGCAATAAGTAGAAAATTTTTGATGATTTTTATCCAAAAGATTATTTTTCATAATTACAATAGATATAAAATCAATTATCATTATAATAGAAAAAGATAAAAAAAACACAGTTATTCCAGAAAGATATATTTCAGTAAAAAAATTTATAAAAAAAATTACGAAAAAACCTCCCGGAAGCGCTACAAAACATCGTATTAACTGCAAAATTAATACCGACCGTTTCCATCTATTATTAATTCCTATCCATTCCAGTATTGTCTGTTCTTTTTTCAACTTTTTCCCTCCTTTACAATCAATATGTCCATCCACCTGAGCATTCCCACGGTTTATTACCTATTGGCCTTCCACAACTTCTGCATGTTCTTTGTTTTTTTGCTGCTTCCTTTGGGGTAGTTTTTTTCTTTGGAATAAATGTATAATTTTTTCCTGTGATAGGACCTCTCACATTTAGTTCGCCTGTATTAATATTATATACAGCCATTGTTGTTGTTTCCGGACGATTAATATGTATATCCGCTCCAACTCCAACCCCGCCGAGAATAGAAACCCCATTGATAGGTTCTGTGTATTCGTCAAGCCAAATTGCATCAGCTCCTATATACCATGATGGCCCTCCACTTGCGCCTGCACAAGTCATCCCCTTTTCAAAGGTATAAACATCATGCGAATCATCCCAGAGCCAGGAAAAAGTTCCTCCAATACTAGCATTACAAGATACTCCAACATCCAGATTTTCAAAAGAATGTCCCGTTTTTGTAAATTGGAAGGCAATATTCCCTTCTCCATCCATTGCAATTGCTCTTTGATAAGAGATCCCCCATATTAAACTTGCACTAGGTCCTAAACCTAAAGATACCGCCCATTGTCCCGTATTATCCAGAAAATTCACCGGGTTATTTGCACAATACGCGCTCATATTGGTGTCAAGCACGCCTGTTCCCGTTTGGAAATACCCATCTGCGTTTAGAAAACGGTGCGTTACCGGGTCGTAATACCGCGACATCAGGTAATAAAATCCCGTTTCTGTGTCCTCAATTTTTTTGAAAAGGAGGATAGAAAAGGGTATGTCCTCCTATCCTCCTTGCAATTTAGTAAAACATCAGGCTGCTTGCGGAATAATAGGATCATATGTAACAATCCCTGGAATATATATATTTACTATACATGCAATAAAAAATATTGTACATATCACTTCCCCAAATATATTTAAGGCTTTTGCGCCTTTCTTAAATCTGTCCTTTATTCTAATACTTATATATTTTATTAAAATATAAATTAATGTAAATGCTATTATCCCACCAATAGAGATAAATGTGTTTGTGGCTTCCATGGAAAAACACAATGTATAAATATTAAGCATAATATAATAAGATATCATCAATAAAATCTGAAATATAATATTATATTTGGAAACTTTATCCATACCTGCTTTTTTTAACAGGTATAAATATCCAAATACATAAACAAACAGCACAATTGTAATTGCAATTTTGTATAAGAGCTCGTTTCTATACATATTGCACTGGTCAATCAGCAGAAGAAGGTTTCCTATGAGAAAAAACAGCAGAGTTATGATTACTTTTTTCATTTTACCACCCCCATATTTCTGATAGCCGGCCTGTAAGATAATCTCCATCGATATATATATCAACGCTTCCCCCTATTATTACAAAGGCCTCGGCACCCACTATCGATATGCGGTTTGGTACATTCCCAGCTTCAGAAGAATAATCTTTAGAATCATCAAAATAAGATGTATATTGATGGTTATCCCATGCAGTAAAGTCCATACCAAAACCGGAAATACCTATTCCTTCATAAGTATGAACGCCCATATCAGATTTAAAGGGGGATAATGTAATTTCAATGGGAACAGCTTTTACCAATAGAGATACATCTATAGCCTCACTAAGCTTTCCCTGTACACCTAATCCATAACCAAGTGAAAAAGTGACGCCTGGTGAAAGAAATAGTGCCGTTGCTGATTCGCCAATTTTTTGCCATACGGACATATTTGCATAGTATTCTCTTTTTTGCTGTTCCAGCGCATCTGCAATTGTATACTTGGTCGTATCATGATTAAATGCCAGCTCATACTGTATCTGCTTTGCGGTTATAGTTCCAGTAGGATCAAAATAATTCACCGGGTTATTTGCACAATACGCGCTCATATTGGTGTCAAGCACGCCTGTTCCCGTTTGGAAATACCCATCTGCGTTTAGAAAACGGTGCGTTACCGGGTCGTAATACCGCGACATCAGGTAATAAAATCCCGTTTCTGTGTCCTGATAATACCCACGGTAGCGGATTTTGTTCAGGTTCCCTATGTGGTTTTCGCTTGTTACCTCGTTGCCGCTTAAGCCCTTTATAAGCCTACTGCAATACACAAAAATTTACTTTTTTATCGTACTGTAGCTACAACCACCCCGCCTGCGGTGCGTTACCGGTTGAGCCGTGCATCGCTGAAAAAGTGTTGTGCAGACGCCTTTTCTTTAGGCGTGGCCCCCAATACTTGTACTGCCGGACATATTAAATGCGAAATCCACACAAATTTTAAAAAGCTTTTTCAAAAACATATTCTTCACGCGCAAGTCCTCCCAGATAAACTTCGTAGCTTTCTTTCACCTCAAACGGTTCAATTTTTAAATTCCTGGCAATAGAAAAATTGGGATCGGTTTGTTTTATATCGTACGCAAACATTTCGTTTTCAGGGGAAATAACCGGAACAAAAAAATTTGTATTGCTTTTAAAAATTTGATTTACTACCACCATAGATTGATTGGTTGACTTATTAAAAATAGACGAGGCTGTAAAGGAAGAAAACTCCTGTCCATTACCATTTTCACTTAATTGAAGGGTTTTTCCTTTATAAATTTCAATTTTAACGTTTTCATTTAACATTCCCCATTTATCATCATACCGATTAACAACACCTAAATGTTCACCACTTTGCGCATTTCCATATATGATAAATGTACAATCTGAAACTGCAATTTGTTCGTAAACTTGTGTATTGGCTGTCGAATATTTTAAAGATTCTTCTAGAGTATTAAATCTTAAAAAGCATGATTCAAATGGAAAATATAAAGAAATAAAAAATAAAATTACAGGAAAAATTAATACTCCGGTAACAGTAAGACGCTTTATTTTTCTCTTTTTCCTTATCAGAAATATTGCTACAATTATTACTCCTTCTATAAATATAAATAATAATAGTCTTAATAAAAGATACATCATTTCTTTTCACCCGTTTCATATCAAATTATTTATATTACGCTGGAGAAAGGTCATGTATAATTTGTGTAGCTCCAGCTGGGCCAGCCGTGATAACTGCAGCAACTATTACTGCAACAGCTATTCCCATGGTTGGAGAAATTGAATATCCACTATAATTTGTAACATAGGAAGTTCCATTTGTAACAGTAGTATCCCATTCTATATTCAATTTACCATTCCCAGAAATTAATCCAATACTATTAACAGTGGTTTCATCACTCCATCCTACTTTTCCTCCTAATCTTCCTTCGCTAGAATAATTTTGGTAATGAAAACTTTCTATATCCAACGCATATCCTGTGGTTGTCTCATTCCTTCCAGTAGAAATTGTTAAATGTTCCAAATAATACTTAGAATTTTCAGAAGATGAGTGCGTTATAGTTCCTTGAATACTGCCCGAGTATGAAGAAATGGGTGTCCACCATGGTGCACTGCTGGAGGTTTCCGTTTTGGTACCAACCGAAACTTGTACTTTTTTTCTTTTGGCCATAATTTGACTATACCTGTCCAGCGCTTGCTGGAAGTCGGGACGGCACCCAACACAATTGGGCTGTGAATAAAAGCTGCCGTGCGTTGGGCATACCCTATACTGGCCGGTCGGGTCCAAAAAGTTCACCGGGTTATTTGCACAATACGCGCTCATATTGGTATCCAGCACGCCGGTTCCTGTTTGAAAATACCCGTCTGCGTTTAGGAAGCGGTGCGTTACCGGGTCGTAATACCGCGTCATCAGGTAATATAATCCCGTTTCCGTGTCCTGGTAATACCCGCGGTAGCGGATTTTGTTTAAGTTCCCTATGTGCGTTTCGCTTGTTACCTCGTTGCCGCTTAAACCCTTTATAAGCCTACTACAATACACAAAATTTACTTTTTTATCGTACTGTAGCTACAACCACCCCGCCTGCGGCGCGGTACCGGTTGTGACGCGCATCGCTGAAAAGGCGCCTGCAGGCGCCTTTTCTTTACGCGCTGCCCCAGCTGTCGTATTCATAAGACGCAATCCGTGTGCCGCTTGCATTGTACAGGCCTGTTACATCCCCGCGCCAGTTGTGCGCCGCATAGTATGTCTGCTCTGTGCCCGTGGGCGTAAGCTTGTATTTGATCGCGCTTAAAAAGCCGTTTGCGTCATAGAAATACGCAAACTCCTTTTCCCCTCTGGTTTCATGCAGCAGCTTTCCGCCTACATACTGGTATGTCCATTTTTCCCCGTTGACGCTCTTGCTCATACGTATCCCGCCTGCGTCGTACGTATAGCTGATTGTATTTCCTCCCTGCGTCAGGCTTTTCAGCTGCCGGCCGTTTTCCCACGTCATACTCATCCCGTCGCGGTAGCTTATCGGGTTGCCGATTGCGTCGTAGGTGATGCTCTGCCCGTCGTAGCTTGTCATTTTGTCCTTCCAGCTGCTGTCCCCATAGCCGTAGCTGATGGTTTCTGAACCGATCCCTATGCCACTGGACGAAAGCTGCGTGATCGTTTCGTAATCCAGATTGCCGCCTTCGTCATACACATAGGTATGCTGTACGTTCTTTTCATGATCCTTTTCATACGTCAGCTGGTTTAGGCTGTCGTACTGGTAGGTGTGCCTTGTCACATACGCCCCGTTTACCAGCTCTTCTATCTTTGTGATATTCCCCATATCGTCATAGCTGTACCGGTAGGTGGCCGCTCCTATGCTTTCTGTCCGCACCTTTGTTGTGCGGTAGTAATCCTCGCTGCCTTCGTTGCGCTCTGACAGCTGGTAGGTATACGATATTTCCAACGGCGTTGTTGTGTTCAGCGTTGTTTTTGTCAGCCGGTTTAATCCGTCGTAGGTATAGGTGATGTTCTTCCCGCCGTCTATCGTATGCTTGCTGGGCAGGTTGTCTTTATCGTATTCGTATGCGTTTTGCGCTTTCATATGCCGCGTTATATTGATAAGCTTTGTTACGTTATTGTTTAAATCGTACCCGTATTCCAGCGCATACACGCTGCGGTCGCTTGTCTGCGCCTTGCCTGTGTCCTGCGCGCTTTGCCGCACAAGGCGGCCCGTTGTGTCGTATTCGCTGTCATACAGAAGATCGTTTAACGTGTCTTCATGCCGCATGACGGCTCCCGTTCTGTCGCTGTACGAATAATACTTCTGCCCGCTGCTGTTTTGTGTGGCAATATTCCCAAATGCGTCGTACGCATAGGTCACGTACCGCCCTGTCCCATAGGTCACACTGCTTAACAGGCCGTTGTTTGCACCATAGCTGTTCCTTGCCAGCAGCTTACTGCCCACCTTGCTGGCTGTTTTGTTGTTATATGCGTCGTATTCTATATTGTATTCCGTCCCGTTATGTGTGATCTTTGTCAGGTTCCGGTTTGTTCCCGTTGTATAGGTATAGCTGTTCGACACCGTGTACCCTTTATCCTCCAGTTGTTTGGATACACCCGTCAACAGATTGTTGTCCGCCTGGTAGCTGTATGTAACCGTTCCGCTGCTGTCTGTTGCGCTGGTAAGCGTTCCTGTGTTCTGGTTGTAAGCATATGTGATTACTTTGCCGTCCTGGTCTGTAGCCTGATTGACAAACGCACCGTTTGATGTGTATGCTACGGTTGCCTTGATTGCCGCGCTGCCACCCTGGGTTTTGACCTCAAGCGCCGTTGGGTTCCCCTGCGCATTGTACGTGTAGTTGTAAGATACCTTGTTCTGGCTGACAGCCTTGGTCATGTTGTGCTTGCTGTCGTAGGTATACTGGTAGTCGTACCCCTTGGCATCTATATATTTTGTAAGGTCTGCGTTGCTGTATTCCATATTGGACTTGCGGTCTGCATTTTGCTCCACCGTGACCAGCTCGCCGTCTTCGTTGTATGTATAGCTTTGCGTCACGTCTTTGATGAGCTGAATATTGTCAAAATAGGCCGTGTTTGCCTGCTGGTGGTACCTTAAATAGATCACAATTGCACTTGGCGTTTTATTGGCCGACGTTTCGTCGCTTAAATTAAACGCGGCGCTTGCAAACTGCCAGCCGGATATGGAGCGGTTGAACTCCGCCGGAAGCTTCCATACAGACGTGCCGTCTGTATATTTTACCTGTATGGAAATTTTAAAACGCCTGGTATTGTCGTCGTTTTCCGGCACCGCGTTTGCTCTGGCCCAGCCGCTGACGATGTATGTGTCGTTTTCGCTGCCCGAAACGGGCACAGACTGGTAAAGCTCCTTGTTTGCCTGTGCATCCCCGCGCATTCTAAAGGAATATGTGCCGTGCCTGTACTGTGTTGTGTCTTTAAAATCCGTATCGCTTGCAACCGTCAGCGCGCTGCCGGTCCACCCTGTGGGCAAATTACCTGAATATTTTTCAAAGCTTGCGTTTTCCAGCATGTTGTATGTATTGGGTACATTATACTGCTCCACCTGCACCGCGTCAAAGTATGCCGTACCGGTGGCCGCGCGCAGCGCAAGCTGGATTCTGGTTTTGCTGGAATTTTCCGGCACGGTAAAGGTCAGGCTTACCCTGCGCCAGCCGTTGTTGATGCTTGTGTCTGTTGTGCCCTTGATATGCTCAGACAGAAAGTCGGTGGTTGTATTGTCACTGTTAAATGAGGTCACGCCAATAAGCGCACCGTAGTTTTCGGCTGTAGAGGTCACATCTTTTGTTTTAATATAGCCAGATACCGTGTATTTAACGCCCGGTTCCAGATCGGCGCTTTCAAGGTCCTGATAAGCTCTGGCCCTGGAGTCGCCCGTATATTGCGTAACGTTCAGCTTCAGGGATTGCTTGCCAAGGTATCTTTGTGCGGTTGTATATCCCATTGTGTAGGTGTTGTCGCCGATCCACGCCGCGTTTGCCCAGTTTGCGGCGCTTTCAAAATTATGGTTTTTCAGCAGATTGACGGCATTGGAACCCACCGCGTGGTCTGAGCTTACCCGGTTGATCTGCCTTAAGTTGCTTGCGCTTGCGTTGACTGTTCCGCTTGTATAGTTGCAGCCCGCGGCGCCCAGGTCCCGGTTGCCGGTTTTGCTTTTGACAGATGTCGTTCTGCCGTACTGGTCAAACTGGTAGGTTGTGGTCAAATCGTCTGTATTTCCAAACACGCCGTCTACACCGGCGGATTTTACAAGAGTAGTATTATACTGGCTGCGGTCAAACGTAATTTTCTGCCCCGCCGTACCGTTTGTGCCGTACTCCTGCACAGACGCCACCTGCTTGCCCCTTGTGTTGGCGGTATAGGTAAAGCTTACCTTATAGCCGTCTATATCGGTAATACTGGTAATAGAGCCGTCACTGTCATAAGCAAACTGGATTTCCGTCCCGTCGGGATTTTCTATTTTTGTTAAGCGGTTCCCCGTATAGGTATATTTTTTGATACGTCCGGCAGGGTCTGTCATCTGTGTAATATAGCTGTAGCTTTGCTTTGCAAATGTAATGGATTTGCCTGCGCCGTCTTTTACCGAAAGAATGCTTTCTTTGTCCGCAGACAGGGTCAGGGTAATTGCATTGCCGTTTGCGTCGCTCATTTTCACCAGATTGCCGTTTGCATTAAATACCAGGGCATTGTCGTCTTCATCGGTAATTTTATATTTTTCATTTGTACTGGAAGACTGGATGGTAAGCTCCAGCTTCAGGCCATCTTCATCATAATACTTTGTCTTGCCGCTTTCTGTTTTTTTATAAAAATAATGGTCTGTGCCGTCTCCGTCTGTATAGACATACGGGTAGGTTGCAGCCGCGTCCCCCGTCAGGCCAAACTGTGAAGAAGGCAAAAGCGTCTGCTGGATATTCATGCGCCAACCCACACCCACATACGGCGCTATTTTAGAAAATTTTTCATTTGCCATATAGTTATTAAACACATGCTGCACGCTTACAGGCATTCTTCCCCCGGGTGTGGACATGTCGCCGTGTATAAATACAAGATTGCCGGTATAGTCGTTAATATACGCTGTGCCGGCCGTGCCTACGTCAAAGCTGGTATAGGTCCAGTAATCCTCCAGCCCTTTATTGTTGCGGTATGTAATTTCAAAAACAGGGCGTGGTACAAGGCTTGCCGGGTAATTGGCAGAATAAAAAGAGGCACACTGGTAATTATTTGCTTCGTCCAACGGCTTGAGCATAATCCCATAATTTGCCTGCCCATTGTACCATTTTTTTACACTGGTGGTAACATCCCATTTATGCCAGGTATTTGGGTCGTCCTCTACAAACGTATCATAATCCACAACGTTTGCATAGAAATTTGGGCGGCTGTTCCAGGTTAGGGTACTCTGCGTCCAATTTTCCTTCACCTCATACGCACCAATGTACATTGTATCATAAAAAGAATTTTGATATAAATGCAGGTTGATTTTTGCGTCAACAACCATGTCCCCTTTATTTAAATCAGGCAAATTTTTAATTTTTATAAAAGACCGGTATGTTTTGTTATTGCCCAATGTACCTGCATATACCGTCCCCGTGTACCCAGAGGCGCTTCCATAGCCATATGCTGTGTCGGGCTCATTCTGATTGATATAGGTGCACTCTACAGCACCCCAGCTCTGACTGGTGATAAAGGTTGGATCCACCATGACAGGGAAAGCCCTTTCTTCCGCTTGCAGCCATGTTTTATCCCCTGAGAGCAGAAGCTTCAGCTTATTGTTTTTTTGCTCTTTGATTGTAAGCGTCAGCTGTGTGCTGATTTCGCCGTTTGCATCGGTCATAAACGGTGCAGCAATTTCATACACCGGTTTCCCCTGATTATTTTGCAGCTCAATGCTATAAACATTTTTCTGTACAGCTGTTAATCCGGTAAGCTTATACTCCACAAAAAACTCTGTTTGCGCGCTTTTATCCTTTAAGATGATATTTTCCTTAACCCCTACAGGCGTGACAAAATACTGCATATCCACATTTGGATACACATCCTTATATAACGCCTGGCTGACAAGGTTTTTACGCACGGTAAACCTTTCATTGCCGGAAAGCGTTTGGTTGTTTTCAACAAATTCTATTCTGCTTTTGCTGATCCCCGTATAGCCCCAGCTGACTTGATAACCGTCTGATTGAATCCGAACCATATTGTTCTTTTTTGCCTTATTGGAAAGGCGGATATCCAGATCGCTCTTTTTCGGCGCGTATTCTGTTTCATTTCTGTCTTCCTGTATAGAAAGCGTACTTGGCGCGTCTGTCGCCGCCTGCGTTTGCCCCTGCGGTGCTGTGCTTTCTTCTTGCAGCGCATCGATATTTTCAGTCACCAATTCGTTTTCCGTTGAGGGTTCGTTTTCATCTATATAAGACACTCCTTCTGAGGGATCCTCTGGCTCTGTATGCACAGTTTCCGGTAACAATGTTGTTTGCTGCAATACACTTTCACCAACTGGCTGTGTCTGCATTTCTTCCCGCGTATTTTCTATCTGTTTTTCCTGTAATGTATTGTTGTATTCAACCCAGTTCCCTTCGGCATCCTGATAATGAACAGGGTATTCATACTGCACAGCCATAAAACTGCCGTTGTCCAGACGAAAATGCTTTGTAAAACGGTCGCGTTTCCCGTTGATCTCTGCAAGAATTTCGGCTGGCTTTTCCTTTTGTTGCGCCACGGCTATTTCCTGGGTGCTTTCCGTTTGTATTGTCTGTCCGTCTGCACTTGTCTGCGTTTTCGTTAAGGCTTGTGCCGCTGCCTGCACCGGCAGCAAAAAGGCCAAAAGCGCAATCAGCACAAATGCTGTGCTTGTCCGCAATATGTTCCGCATTTTCATGTTTTCTCCCATTCCTTTCCAGCTTTTAATAAAATACCCCAAAAATGCAGGCTTTACCTGTGTGAAAACAGTAACATATAACAAGAAATAAATCAAGGTATTTTTTACCATTTCATACATTTGCCATATAAAAAGCAAAGCAAAAAAAATGAAAACGCCAGTATTTTTTAAACAAAACGTTTAAACACACTGGCGTTTTTCACTTTTCTATTTTTCATTCTTCTGCAACAGCCTCAATCTTTTGTGGGCTTACCTTGTCATAATTTTCCAAAAATGTATGTATGGGTGCATTTTCTTCCTCACGGTATCCAATGACGGTCGATAAGTTAATATTATGTATGCTTCTGAATATGTTCATATCTATATAGCTGCTGGTTTTACGCAGCTGTGCCAGCAGCCGCTTGATCTCTGCACGCTTAGAGTTTTCTGCACTTTCTTGATTTTCAACTTCTTCTGTAAACCGGCAGGCGCAGCGAATAAACGAAAGGCCGTTGTAGCGCGCCCAGGCCACAATATCCTTTTCACGTATCATATACAACGGACGGATCAGTTCCATCCCCGGAAAGTTTTTGCTATGTAGCTTTGGCATCATGGTTTTAATCTGCGCCCCGTAAAGCATGCTCATTAAAATAGTCTCGATTACATCGTCAAAATGATGCCCCAGCGCAATTTTGTTGCATCCGGCATCCTGCGCCGCCCTGTAAAGATGGCCCCGACGCATTCTGGCGCATAAATAACAAGGAGAGCCGGTATTTTTGCTGACCACCTGAAAAATATTGCTTTCAAAGATCGTAACCGGGATTTGCAGTTTTTGCGCATTGTCCAAAATTTTCTGCCTATTTTCCATATTGTAGCCGGGGTCCATAACAATATATTTGGCATCAAATGGTACTTCGCTGTAAAGCTGCAGATGCTGTATGCATTTTGCAAGCAGCATAGAATCTTTTCCCCCGGATATGCATACGGCGATCCTGTCGCCGCTTTGAATCAACTGATAATCTTTAAGCGCGCCAATAAACGGATGCCATATGGTTTTCTTATACTTTTTAATAATACTGGCTTCCGCCTTTTGATGCAGTTCCAAAAATGTCACACCTTACATATTGCAGTCATAAAATAAAAAGACAAAGCACCGCAGCTTTTTAAAATCAAGCTCTGGAAAGGATGAATGCTTTGGCTGACCATTATCCATTTTCCCTGCCCCCTCTGCCCTATGCCTATGATGCACTGGAACCGATTATCAGCAAAGAAAACATATACCGGCACTATAATCAATCCACACAGGAATATGTAGACCGGTTAAATCAAACACTGTCTGAATATCCCCAGTTTCAGGACTGGAGCCTGAAGGCTCTTGTCGTTTACGCCGACAGCTTTCCCATTGGCATCCGTACACAGATACACAATTTCGCAGGAGGTCTGTACAACCATATCCTTTATTTTGGGAGCGCGAGCGAAAAGCGCAATACGTATCCCAGCGGCGCGCTGCTGCGAGAGCTCAACCGTACATACGGATCTTTTGAAAAGTTTCAAACCGCCTTTAAAAACTGTGCGCTTGCTGTAGCAGGACCAGGAAACGCCTGGCTGACCTATAACGCAGCTTGCCGGCTGCAGATTATCTGCACGCCAAACCAAGATACACCGCCGCTTTCCATTTTAAACCCGCTGCTTGTGGTAGACCTGTGGAAACACGCATACTATCATACGTTCTATTTTGATCGGGAAACCTATCTGGACAACTGGTTGAAGGTAGTAGATTGGGATATTGTAAGCGCGCGCTATATCTGCTAATCATAAGGGCTGCCGCTCACCGCCCTTATCATAGATCATAACCAGGGCACTTCCCTGGTGGAGCGTAAGTACCGCACGGTTACTTTTGACCACATTGCTGACCCCTAAGGGAAAGGAGGAAGCAATTTCCTGTCCTGCAAGCTCATATTCAAAGCCCCGGTGCGTGACCGTGCAACCGGCGCACCCAAAAGGGAAAACAGAAAGCACGCAGCCCTCTTTGTTATGTACAGGGAAATCGCCAACGGGCACATAATGCACCTGCAAACCTTTGCCCAGGAGAACGCCATGCGCGCCGTTTTCATATAGATACTGTAAGGCGCTGTAGTTTGCAAACGTGTGGTCCTCGCGACCTCCAAGCGCGCCCAGCAGCACAAACTCCCTATATCCGCGGCGGATCCCTTCTTTGATTGCAGACATCGTGTCTGTGTCGTCCTTATGTGTGGGCAGCAGAACAACCGGTACATCTGTTTGCGGCCTATGGGACGAGTCAAAATCGCCAACAATGATCGATGGCTTCACCCCAGCTTTTTGGGCAAACAGATAGCCTCCGTCGGCGCAAATGACAAAATCATCCGCACGGACTGTCTGCCGGAGCAGGGCCGTATCAAAAGATGGGGAAGCCGCAACAATCACACATCTGCTCATTTTAGCTCCCACTCCTTTATATCCTTCACCTCGTTATACATGGAAACATAACTTTCAAAGCGGGAAAGCGGGATTGTCCCCTTTCCAACCGCCTCCTGCACTGCACAGCCCTTCTCTTTGACATGTGCGCAGGAAGTAAATTTACATTGGTGCAGATAAGGTTCAAATTCCGGAAAGCAGTACTGGAGCTGTTCTTTTTTAATCATCTCATAGCGCTGCAAATCCACTGTAGAAAAGCCGGGCGTATCTGCCACAAACCCACCGTCGGTTTTAAACAACTCCACCGCTCTTGTCGTATGGCGTCCCCGTCCCAGCTTTTGGCTTGTATGTGCGGTAGAAAGCTGCAAATGTGGAAAAACGCAGTTTAGCAACGACGATTTTCCCACGCCGGAATTCCCGGTAAACGCCGTTATACAGCAAGATAAAAGCGCTTTTACCTCGTTGATACCACTTCCGTCATATTTGGAAAAACAGATGGTACGGATCCCCGCCCTGTCATAAATATTTTGCAGTGCGGCCGGATCCTGCAGGTCTGTTTTTGAAATAACAACCACCGGCTCTATCTGCCTGTTGACGGCCGCCGCCGTCATTTTATCGATCACAAGCGTGTTGGGCGCGGGGTCACAGACAGACACAACGATAAAAAGCCTGTCCAGGTTTGCAACAGCCGGGCGCACCAGCCTGTTTTTTCTGGGTAAAATTTTTTCAATCGCCCAATATCCGTCGCTGGGGTGGAGAATTTCTACATAATCACCTACACAGGGCGAATCCCCTTTATTTCTAAATGCACCGCGCGCTTTGCATTCATACACTTTACCGGCGGCTTCCACATAATAGAAGCCGCCGGTCAATTTTGTTATAATCCCGTTTAACTGTTCCATTGGTTCGCCTGCTGTCAATAATACTCGTAGGGCTCTGTAGGCTCTTCCGGCGACCACCATGTTTCCGGCTCCGTGGGCGCTTCTGTAGGCGCCTCTGTGGGCGGTTCCGTCGCCGGATATACATAATCATACCTTGTGGTCGTAACCTCTTGCGTATCAAAATTCACAACATATTCCCTGTAAACATTGCCGTCCAGGTCGACCACCACATTTGTATTTCCTGTGCCGGTCACCTCTATCGTGTACGTGCTGTTATACCTTGGAACAACATATTTGGAATAGGTTTCATTGACAACGCCGTCGACTGTAACGCGCAGGAACACTGTGTCTTCCACATCTTCGGGAAGGTCGACATAAATTTGCACGGTAGATTCGCGGCTGATGCCTCTTGCCACAATGAGCTTAACGGTCGATCCGGCTTCGAGCCTTGTATCATACAGCGGGCTTTGCGCAATAACCGTATCCTGCGGCTTGTCGACCTCATCGTTATACTCATAGTCGACAACAAAGCCGTTTTCCGTTTCCAGCGTATATTTGGCTTCGTCAAGCGTTTTGCCCAGGACATTGGGTACCGGAATCTTCGTGGCCTCTGTATCCGATGTCTTGCTTACAAAGATTTTAACAACAGAGTCCACCTCAACTTCAGAGCCGGCCTTTGGGGATGTATCCCGCACCATTCCTTCCGCTGTGGAATCGTCGAGTACATAAATAATTTCTGTTTCCAGGTTTTTCTGTTCAATCTTCTGTCTGGCAGAATCCTCCGGTTCGCCGTTTACATACGGCACAGAAACGAGCGTGTTTGTACTGTTGACCGTGAGCGTAATCACAGAGCCTTCCCGGATCATTTTATTGCTGGGTTCAGGATCCTGCTTTAAGATTGTACCGATTGCCTGGTCTGGGTCAAAGGAATTTTGGATTTCCCATGTAAATTTATATTCCGGATTGTTCCTGACATCGTCTATATTTTGCCCCACAAAGTTCGGGATGGGAACCGCAGCACTGGCATCGCCCTGACATGCGTTAAACAGGGCAACGACCACACATACAATTGCTACCAACGCAAAGGATAATACAACGCCGATAATAATATTGGTTGTGGGTGATTTTCTTTTTTCCGCTTCTTCCTGTATATTTTCAAAGCTGTCATCATATTTTTTGCGGTCGACCGCACGCACGTCGTGAATTGCATCTGCTATTTTGGCAGGTTCTTCGTTTGTAAGATACGTATATTCAAAGCGTATGCTTGGGTTTTGCCTGAACAGCTCAATGTCCTTGAGCATTTCTCCCGCCGTCTGGTAACGCTGGCGCGGGTCTTTTTGCATGGCCTTGATCGTGATTTCTTCCAAGCCGTCCGGTATGGAGGGATTGATCTGCTGAGGAGGCTTAGGATTGGATTGCAGTTGCATAATTGCCACAGAAACCGCATTGTCTGCTTCAAACGGCAATTTCCCTGTGATCATTTCATACAGCATAACCCCTACTGAATAAATATCTGACTTCCCGTCGGTCAAATCACCCCTGGCCTGTTCTGGTGCAATATAATGCACAGAACCGATTGCCTTGTCGGTCATGGTACGGGTTTCCATATTGGAAAAACGCGCAATCCCAAAGTCGGTCACTTTGATCGTACCGTCCTGCAAAAGCATAATATTTTGCGGTTTGATATCCCGGTGAACAATACCTTTTTCGTGTGCATGCTGCAAGGCCTGCAAAATTTGTACGGTAAAATGCACCGCTTCTTTCCAATTGATCTGCTGCTGGTTATCAATATATTCCTTAAGCGTGATCCCGTCAATGTATTCCATGACGATATATTGGATCATATCGCCAAAACTAACATCGTAAACCTTTACAATATTGGGGTGTGACAGCACGGCAATTGCTTTGGATTCATTTTTAAAGCGCCGCACAAATTCTTCGCTGGCGGAAAACTCGTCCTTGAGAATTTTAATGGCAACGACCCGGTCGTCAATCGTGTCATACGCGCGGTATACCATAGCCATACCGCCCACACCAATAAGCTCGTGTATTTCATAACGGCTGTCCAGCTTTTTCCCCGAATACTTATCCATCCATCTCACTCCCGTTACTGTTGTGCAGTTATTACGGCAACTGTGATATTATCGCTGCCGCCCAGCTCCTTTGCACCGTCTACCAATGCCTGCGTAAACGCGTCTGCATTATTTTCCAAAGACAGCTTGACAATTTCTTCCGGCGTCAGGTAATTGGTAAGGCCATCCGAGCAAAGCAAAATTTTGTCGCCCGGTTCAAACGGCGCTTCTATATAATCAAGATGTATCTGCGGTACGATGCCAAGGGCCCTTGTAATATAATTTTTATTTGGGTGCACCATTGCCTGTTCCGGTGTCAGCTCGCCTTTTTCAACCATTTCCTGTACAACGGAATGGTCAACCGTTAATTGTTGTATTTTGTTTTTGCGTATAGCATATACACGGCTGTCCCCCACATGGACAATATGCACCTTATTTTCCTTTACCAGCACCAACTCTATTGTTGTGCCCATGCCGCGCAGCATCTGGTCTGCCTTTTGCATTTCATACAGTTTGCTGTTGGCACGTTGGACAACCCCTGTCAGAAGGTCGACAGTCTGGTCGTTTGTCAGCGCTTTGTCATACTCCTGCATAAGAAGTTGCGCCACTGTTTCCACAGCAACTTCGCTTGCAACATTTCCGCCGTTTGCACCGCCCATACCGTCGCAGACAACGGCCCATACGGCCTGATCTGAAAAGCTGCCGCACTTGCACGCGTCCTGGTTGGACGTTCTGACAAGCCCTATGTCACTTTTTAAGTAAACCTCCAAGCTGTCATCCTCCTTTGCTTAGTATTTTATAAAAATTACATTTTATCAGCATTGTTTTTCTGGGAAGGCTCTATAGATTTTCCCTTCAGCTGGCCGCACGAAGCCCCAATATCGGCTCCAAGTGTGCGCCTTACGGTTGCTGTGATCCCGTTTTTTTCCAGTATATTGCAAAAGGCTACCTGCCGTTTGGGACTGCTCTTCCTGTAGGACGCGCCGTTGATTGTGTTAACCGGGATCAGGTTCACATGGCAAAGCATTCCCTTGAGCAGCGTTACAAGCTCGTAAGCACATGCATCCGTATCGTTAAAATCTTCTATCATAGCGTATTCGAACGATATGCGCCTGCCAGTTTTATGAACATAATACCGGCAAGCTTCCATAAGCGCTGCGATGGGGTATTTCTTGTTGACGGGCATAATTTGCGTGCGCAGTTGGTCGTTTGGCGCATGCAAAGACACCGAAAGCGTCAACTGCAAGCGTTTGTCGGCCAGCGCCCGGATTTTATCCGCCAAGCCGCAGGTAGACAGCGTAATATGGCGCATGCCAATATTTAACCCGTTGTCGGACGTTACCAGTCTGATAAACCGCAGGACGTTGTCAAAATTGTCCAGCGGTTCGCCCATACCCATTAAGACGATATTGGAAATCCGGATATGGCAGTCCTTTTGCGCAGCCTGGATTTGCGCCAGCATTTCGCTGGGCGCCAAATTTCTGGTAAAACCGCTCTGCCCGGTCGCGCAAAACGCACAGCCCATTTTACAGCCAGCCTGTGTTGAAACGCACAGCGAATAACCGAAATGATAATTCATCAATACGGCTTCAACATAAGCGCCGTCGTGCAGACGGTACAAATATTTTATTGTATCATCATAACAAGAAATGTATTTTTTTTCAATACTTGCAACAGAAATGTAATAAATCTCGCTGAGCTTTACCCGTACATTTTTAGGTATATTCAGCATTTCATCAAAACTTTCAACAGACTTTTCATGCAGCCATTTAAAAATCTGCTGCGCCCGGTAAGGCTTAAGCGCAAGCTGTGCAAGCGACTGTGTAAGCTCTTCTACCGTTAACGATTTGATATCTGTCATACCCCGTTCACATCCTTTTAAACGCGCTGATAAAAAAGCCGTCTGTCCCATTTATATGTGGAAAAAGCGTAAGCTCGTTTTTTTCTTCGTTGATCCCTCTTTGAATCCCCTGCGGCAAAATCAGCCCCAGCGGCACAAACGTTTTATGGTAGGCTTTCAGAAACCGCCTGGATATTCCGCCGTTTTCCGCAGGGTTCAGCGTACAGGTAGAATAGATAAGCGTGCCGCCCCGTTTTACAAGCGCAGCGGAATTGCACAGAATTGCATATTGCAGCTGTGGCAGCGTGGATAAGCCCAGATCGTTTTTATACCGTATTTCAGGTTTTCTGCGCAATAACCCCAAACCGGAGCACGGCACGTCGCACAAAACCAAATCGGCAGCTATGGCGCTTTTACCGCCATTTGCAGCGGCATCCCGTACCGATGTATGCACACTGGATAAGTGCAGACGTTTTGCCGTCTGCGCAATAAGCCTGCACTTATGGTCATACAGGTCATAGGCAAAAACCGTACCCCTGTCCTGCATAAGCAGGGCAAAATTCATGCTTTTTCCACCCGGCGCTGCACATACGTCTACTACAGTTTGTCCTTCTTTTGGAGCAAGCATTTCACATAAAAGCTGTGAAGCGCCGTCCTGTATGTAAAACAGCCCCTGTGCAAAGGCTTTCCCCTGCTCAATTGCGCCTGTATCGGTAAGCGTAACCCCATTTTGCAAAAAGGGGACATCCTGTGCGTCTATCCCTTCTTCTTTCAGCGCCTGTACCAACGCCGCCTTATTTGTCAGGCCTGTATTGACCCTGGCTACCAGCGGCGGCCTGCCGTATAGCGACTGCAACAGCGCTACGGCAGTTTCCTCGCCGTATGCATCTGTCCAAAGATGTATAATTTCCTGCGGGCAGGCATATTTTATGCTTAAATATTTATATTTATCCTTTTGAGGGTCTGGCAAAACAAATTTTTCCGGCGCACGGGCTATGTTCCTTAAAACACCGTTGACCAGGCCACAGGCGGCATGTAACCCCCGCTTTCTGGCAAGCCTGACAGATTCATTGACGGCTGCGCTGTCCGGTATTTTATCCATAAAAACAAGCTGAAAAGTCCCCATGCGCAAAATACACCGAACCGCGGGCTCCATTTTCTGCAGTGGCATTTTTACATAACCATTTAAAATATAATCCAGCGTAAGTTTGCGCTCCAGCACACCATAGAACAGAGCAGAGGTAAGCGCAGTGTCGCGCCTGTCAAGGCCGCTGCGTTTTATGGCCGCGTTCAGTGCAAGATTGGAATATGCTCCGGAAAGCTCTACCTTTAAAAGCGCTTCCAGCGCTGTTTTTCTTGCGTCTGCCATAGGTCAGTTTCTGCGCCGGTTTGCTATGACCAGCAGACGCAGCAGGCTCATAATGGCTGTAAAGGCGGCAGCTACATAAGTCATTGCTGCAGCGGAAAGCACACTTCTGGCGCCGCTGTATTCGTTCCCTTCCAGCATGGTGCTGTTTCTGATTGCCGCAAGCGCGCGTTTGCTTGCATTAAATTCGACCGGCAGCGTAACCACGGTAAAAACGACCGATGCTGCATAAAACAGGATACCCAGATATAAAACCCAGTCGTACTGGACCGGCAGAAAGAGCCCGACGATGATCAAAATCCACGAAATTTTCGAGCCCACATTGCAAACAGGAAGGATAGCGCTTCTGAGCTTATTGGGCAAATATCCCTGCGCATGCTGCACCGCGTGCCCCGCTTCGTGCGCTGCAACGCCAACGGCTGCAATTGTTGGTGAATCATATACCGGTTCGGACAGGCGGATTGTATTGCTTCTGGGATCAAAATGGTCTGTCATTTTGCCTGCCACACGTTCGATCCGCACATTCGTGATGCCATGCGCGGAAAGCACGCTTTGCGCCGCTTCCACGCCGGTTATATGGCGGGTATTAGGAATTTTGGAGTATTTGCTAAAGGTCGAACTTACTTTTGTCTGCGCAATCATGGATATAACCAGGCAAGGCAAAATAAACACAAGATATGTCCAGTCAAACCAGTAAAAAAAAGGCATCTTACACACTCCCTGTTCTATCTATCATAAATACAAACGTCTTATAAAAAGCTGTCGCCGGGCCGCAGTGGATGGCCGCGAAGGAAATCATCTGCTGTCATGCGCTTTTTACCTTCAAGCTGTACCTGCTCAATCACAACGCTTTTCTCCCCGCAGGCGACGGTAAGCGGTGCAATGGACAGCACGGTTCCGGCTTTTCCGCTTTTTTCACACAAGCGGGTATTATAGATTTTCAGCTTTTTTCCGCCAATGCTGGAAACCGCCACCGGCCAGGCGTTTAATCCGCGCACCTGGTTATGCACCTGCGTGTTTTTCTGGTTCCAGTCTATTGTACAGATGGATTTATCAAGCATTGGCGCATAACTGGACAGGGCATCGTCCTGCCTGCTTCCATGCAAATCTCCGGCCTGCAACGCCGCAAGCGCCTTTACAAGCAGCTGCGCCCCCAGAACAGAAAGCCGGTCATGCAACTGCGCCGCCGTTTCATCCGGCCCGATGGGCACCGCCTCCTGCAACAGAATGTCGCCGGTGTCCAGGCCTTCTTCCATTTGCATAATGGTGATTCCCGATTCTGTTTCGCCATTTAAAACAGCCCACTGGATGGGAGCCGCCCCTCTGTATTTTGGCAAAAGCGAGGCATGCACATTGATGCAGCCATATCTGGGGAGGGATAAAATCTCTTTGGGTAAAATCTTCCCGTAAGCCGCCACCACAATAACCTCCGGGCAAAGCGCCTTTAAAACCTGCAGCGCCTGCCCGTCTTTAAGCGTGGGCGGCTGGCAAACATCTATTCCATGCGCCTGGGCGCAAACCTTTACAGGCGGCGGCATAAGCGCATAGCCTCTTCCGCGCGGCTTGTCCGGCTGCGTAAAAACAGCCCGCACATCGTGCCCGGCCTGCAGCAGCGCTTCCAAACACGGCACAGCAAAATCCGGCGTACCCATATATACAATTTGCATGCTATCAGTCCTTATTAAAATATATGCAGCTTAAAACAAATTTATTGCTCCAGCTCCTCTGGGGAAAGCTTGCGGATGACCTTTGTTAAAAAAAGAATTCCGTCAAGATGGTCAATTTCGTGGCAAAAAGCCTTGGCAAGCAGAGCCCTTCCGCTTATTGTAAAACTTTTTCCGTTGCGGTCCTGCGCACGAACCGTGACATGCATTGGCCTTTCGGTGATCCCCCACTCTCCCGGGCAGGAAAGGCAGCCCTCTACCTCATACTGCTTTCCGCTTTCCGCAATAATTTCAGGGTTTACAAGTTCGATCACGCCTTCGCCCACATCTATTACGACCACGCGGCGCAGCACGCCCACCTGGGGCGCTGCAAGCCCTACGCCGTTTGCCTGATGCAGGGTTTCGGCCATATCGTCCAGAAGCTGCGCAAGGCGCGCATCAAAGTTTTCCACCTTGCGGCAAACCTTTTCTAAAACAGGGTCACCCTGTTTGACTATATTTCTGATCGCCATATCTATCATCCTTTTATAATATAGAATCCGGATTGATATCCGCATACACAAAAACGCTTGTATATTTGCTGTTTTTACCAAAACCGGCCAGTAAACGCGCAAGCATGGTGCGAAAATCCCTGCTGTTTCTGCATTTGATCACCAGCTTATGCCTGTATTTATGATTGACCCGCTTGACCGCCGCTGGGGACGGCCCCAGTACGCGGAGCGGCAAAGAAGGATACTCCTCCTTTGCCAAGGCGCACAACGCCAGGGTAAAATCGTTTGCCGCACCGGCGGTTGTTTCTTCATTTTCGCCTACAAACCCTACCATGCAGATATCTGCAAACGGCGGGTAAAGCATGGCCTTGCGTATTGCAATCTCTGTTTCAAAAAAAGCAGCATAGTTCTGGGCCGCTGCAAGGCGGATCACCGGATTTTCCGGCGTAAACGTCTGAATAACCGCCCTTCCTTTAGCTGTGCCCCTTCCGGAGCGCCCCACCACCTGCGTTAAAAGCGAAAACGCACGTTCATAGCTTCTAAAATCATCATTGTAAAGCGCCTGGTCCGCGTTTAGCACGCCAACCAGCGTAACATTGGGAAAATCCAGCCCTTTTGCCACCATCTGGGTCCCGACCATGATGTCGTATTCCCCCTGTGCAAACTGCCGCAGCAGCCTTTCATGCGAATATCTGGACATGGTGGCGTCTGCATCCATCCGCAAGACTCTTGCTTCCGGCAAAAGCTGCAAAAGCGTTTGCTCTGCACGCTGCGTGCCTGTTCCGCTGTAGCGCAGGCCATGCTTATGGCAGGACGGGCATTCGTCTGTAAAGCGCTGCGAATACCCGCAGTAATGGCACATCAGCCTGTTGTTTGCCGAATGGTACGTCAAAGAAATCGAGCAATTGGGGCAAAGCACCACTTCTTTACAGTGCCGGCACGCTACAAAGGTATTATGCCCACGGCGGTTTAGTAGAAGAATCGACTGCTTATTGGCTTCCAGATTTTCGGCAAGCCCCTGCAGCAGCAGCGAGGAAAAACCCGTATGGTTTCCCTGCTCCGCCTCTATATACATATCCGCCGTCAAAACGTCCGGCAATTGCGCATGCCCATAACGTTTTTTTAACACATGCAGCGAATAGCGCCCTGTTTTTGCATGGTAAAAACTTTCTACCGACGGTGTTGCAGAAGACAGCAAAAGCAGACAATGATGGTTTGCACATCTGCGCTTTGCAACCTCTCTTGCATGATAACGCGGCACAGATTCTGATTTATAAGTATATTCCTGTTCCTCATCTATTATGATCAGCCCAAGCTGTTCAAACGGTGCAAAGACGGCGCTTCTGGTTCCAACCGCAATTTTTGCATGGCCCCTGCGAACCCGCTTCCACTCATCCAGCCGCTCGCCCATGGACAAGCCGCTGTGGAAAACAGCTACGTCATCCCCATACCGCGCGCGGAACAGCGCGATCATCTGCGGCGTAAGCGCGATTTCCGGGACCATGACGATCACGCCTTTGCCGTCGTTGCATACCTTGTCGATCAGTCGCATAAAAACAGACGTTTTTCCCGAACCGGTAACACCGTACAGCAGCGATACGCTCCCTTTTCCCTGCATATATTTTGCAAGCAGCTGCTCATATGCCTTTTGCTGTTCCTGTGTTAAAACGATCGTATGTTTTTCGGGAATATCCTGCGCATACTGCGGCATGCGCAGCACCTCTGCATTAAAATATTGTGCAACGCCTTTTTTTACCAGCGCATCACACACAGAACGGGTCACACCTGTAAAATAACAGACCTCCTTTAAAGAAACGGCGTCCGTCATCTGTAAAAGTGAAACGACCTCTTCCTGTTTTGGGGACAGCTTTTGCCCCTGCGGCGCTCTTTCTGTTAGACGAATCATTTTTTCAGACGCGTCCTGCACCCTGCGCACCGTACCATCCGTCCTGCACAGAAGGCCCCTGCGCACCATACTGTCCGGCAGGGGATGATCCACAGCAAAACCCATGGCTTCAAATAGCAGGTCCTTCTTCACAGGCTTCCTGCGGCTTTGCAGAAAAGCGATCACCGCGCGCTCCTGCTGTGAAAGGCTGTCTAGATGCTCTTCTGGCTGCATATGTGCATGCACGCTGTACAGCGGCGTAATTTTATATTGTATGCCCGCCGGCAGCATTGCCTTAACTGCGTCGTAATACGTACAAAAGCAATGCTCCCGGATAAAAAAGGCAAGCTGTGCAAGTTCTGCAGTTAAAATAGGGTGTTCGTCCAAAACGCAGGATATTTCCTTAAGCTGTGTCTCCTCTTCGGCGGTATCAAGTTGCAGGACAAACCCCTGTCTTGCCCGGTTGCCTTTGGCAAACGGAACAAGCACCCTGCTGCCCACGGCAACTTTGTCGGCAAAAGACTGTGGCACAATATAATCAAAAAGCCTGTCAAAATGATATGCCGTTTTTTCAACGGCGACCTGTGCTATCAATGGGGTTTTCTTAGTCATTGACTTCCGGCTCTAAAATATTGTATCTGTGCTGCTTAAAATCCTCGATGGCAAGCAGCACAGGTTTTTCATCTGTAATAATATTTTCTTTTTCAAACTGCGCGGCAATCTGCCTTGCGCGCTTTGCTACGCCAATGACAAGGGCATATCTTGTTGTTTTATTTTCCAGCATGTCGTCAACGGATGGTCTGCGCATCTGCAAGCACTTCCTTTATAAAATTTTTCATTTTTACTGTTTTGTTCTTTTCAGAACGTAGTATGCTCAGTATATCCTGCACACAGTCGTCCAGAGTGTCGTTAATTACAACGTAGTCATAATTTTCGGCCTGCCGAATCTCCTGCAGTGCGGCGTCCAGCCGCCGCCGGACGGTTTGTTCATCCTCTGTCCCTCTGCCACGCAGCCTGTCTGCCAGCACAGCAAAAGATTTTGGGATTAAAAAAACACTTACGGCGTCCGGACACTTTGCCCGGACCTGTCCGCCCCCCTGCACTTCTATTTCCAGAATAACGTCGTTTCCACAGGCAATCTGCTCATCCACATATTTTTTCGGTGTACCGTAATAATTTCCGCAATAGCAGGCGTATTCGAGCACTTCGCCGCGGTCGATCATTGCTTCAAAATCCTTTTGGGTGGTGAAAAAGTATTCTCTGCCGTTTTCTTCCCCCAAACGCGGTTTTCTGGTCGTGGCGGATACCGAAAGACAGATTTTGTCACTTGCTTTCAAAAGCTCTTTGACAACCGTTCCCTTCCCAGCACCCGAGGGCCCGGAAAGTACTACCAGCAGTCCCTTCTGCTCTGGCATATCAGTCCACCTCCTCAACCGATGCCCGGTTTGAAAGGCTTTCCGGGTTTTTGGCAGACAGCACCACATGGTCACTGTCTGTAATGATGACAGACTTTGTGCGCCTGCCGTAAGTAGCGTCTATTAAAGCGCCCTGTTCCTTGGCATCCTGTATGATCCGTTTGATCGGCGCGCTGTCGGGCGACACAATTGCAATGATCCTGTCCCCTGACACCATGTTTCCAAACCCGATGTTGATAAGCTTCATAATGCAGCTCCTTTTTTCGGATGGATTGCACATCAGATTCACCCGCATGCAAGCATCCTGTTATTCTATGTTCTGGATCTGTTCCCTGATCTTTTCAAGCTCGGCCTTGATATCCACCACCATGTGCGCCAGAGGTGCATTTTGTACTTTAGAACCTATGGTGTTGGCTTCGCGGTTCATTTCCTGCAAAATGAAATCGATCTTACGGCCGACAGGCTCTTCCGCCTCCAAAAACTTATACAACTGGTCAAAGTGGCTTCTTAAGCGCACCGTTTCTTCTGCCACCGCCGTTTTATCGGCGAAAATGGCTGTTTCCGTCAGCAGGCGCTGTTCGTCCACTGAAACATCCTGCAATAGCTCTTTTAAGCGTTCCTCCAGTTTTATTCTGTATTCCTGCACTGTTTGGGGCGAAAGTGTTTCAATTTGTTTTACAATGGAAAGGATCGTTTCGCAGCGCAAAAGCACGTCCTGCTTCATACGCTCGCCCTCTGTCCGGCGCATATTAAGAAAGCCCGCAAGCGCTGTATCCAGTACGGGTAGGACGCACGCCCACACTTCCTCTTCGTCTTCCTGGGGCTTGTGCAGGGTAAAAATATCCCCAAAACGTGAAAGCGCGGAAACAGAAATGTCATTTTGTATTCCGTATGTGTCCGCAAGCTCCTGCATAGCGCCGACATATCCGGACGCAAGGCTGTGGTTGAGCGTAACGTTTGCCTGTGTTTCCTCGGCGCAGACCACGCCGACATAAACGTCCAATTTTCCTCTGGATACCTGTTTTGAAATATACGATTTAAGCTTTTCCTCCAAAAAGGCGTAGCCTCTGCTTGTTCTGCAATTAAATTCAAAATAACGATGATTGACCGATTTGATCTCGACCGAAATCTCTCTGCCTCCAACCGTTTGCTCGCTTCTTCCAAAGCCGGTCATACTTTTGATCATTTTTGTACCTCGTCTTTTTTTCTGGCCATATACTGCCATATTACAATTTATATATTTTAGCAGTTTTATTTAAAAAAAGCAAGGTTTCCTCGTAAACGCAGGGTAAAATTTCCACAGCCAAACGCGGTATTGTTGCATTCCCATTTAAAATATGCTAGAATAAACCGTAAAAATATTTGCAGGAGGCAACCGAATATGTCAGGACATAATAAATGGAGTACAATCAAGCAGAAAAAAGGCAAAAACGACGCGGCAAGGGCAAAGGTTTTTACCAAAATTGGCCGTGAGCTTGCTGTGGCTGTGCGCGACGGCGGCAGTGCCGACCCTGCTGCAAACTCCAAGCTGCGCGATTGTATTGCCAAGGCAAAAGCAAACAATGTTCCCAATGAAAATATAGAGCGTATTATTAAAAAAGCATCCGGCGAGGGCAGCGCAAATAATTATGAGGCGATCACATACGAAGGCTACGGGCCGGGCGGAATTGCCGTAATTGTAGAAACGCTTACAGATAACCGCAACCGCACCGCAGGCGACGTACGCCATTATTTTGACAAGTTTGGCGGAAATATGGGCACGCCCGGCTGCGTTGCATTTATGTTTTCCCAAAAAGGCGTACTGGTTATTGACCGTGAGGAGCATGACCTGGACGAAGATAAAGTGATGGAAGACGCGCTGGAAGCCGGTGCTTCTGATTTTCAGGCAGATAAGGACGTATTTGAAATTTATACCGAGCCGGAGGATTTTGGCGCAGTAAACGAAGACCTGACAGCGAAAGGCTATTCTTTTGCATCTGCTGAGGTAGAAATGGTGCCCAGCACCTATACAAAGCTTACAGACGAGGAGCAAGCGACGAAAATGCAAAAGCTGCTCGATATGCTTGAAGACAACGACGATATCCAAAACGTCTGGCATAATTGGGAAATGGATGAATAAATGAAAGGCCGCCTGCAGGGCGGTTTTTTCATTTAGCTTTCCCGCCTTTTAAAAAATGGAGTAGATGCTATGAGGACCATTACAATTGAAAAAAACGACGCGGGACAGCGGCTGGATAAATTTATGGCCAAGCGCTTTAGGAGCATGCCCAAATCGTTGCTTTATAAATATATTCGTACCAAATACATTAAGCTCAACGGAAAAAAATGTCTGCCGGACACAGTGCTTGCGCCGGGGGACGTTATTACCCTGTATATTAAGGATGAATTTTTCACTCCTGTGCGCAAGGCGTATGATTTCCTAAAGGCGCCGGCTAAACTCAATATCGTATATGAGGATCAGAACCTTCTGCTGCTTGACAAAAAGCCCGGTTTGATTGTCCATCCCGACCAGAGCTACCATTTTGATTCGCTGGTTGCGCGGCTTTGGCATTATCTCTACAATAAAGGCGAATACGACCCGGAAAAGGAAAACAGTTTTTCCCCAGCGCTTGTAAACCGTATTGACCGTAACACCGGTGGGCTTGTAATTGCGGCAAAAAACGCAGAAGCGCTGCGGGTTTTAAATCAAAAAATGAAACAGCGCCAGATTAAAAAATTCTATCTATGCCTGGTTCATGGTAAAATGCCACAAAACAGCGGTACGCTTAAGGGCTACGCCGTAAAAAACGAGACGCAAAACAGGGTATATATAACCAGCACGCCAAGCGTGCGTGCAAAAGAAATATGCACGCGTTACAGGGTATTAAAGGAATTTGCAGACACAAGCCTGTTGGAAATTGAGCTGTTGACAGGGCGCACCCATCAGATCCGCGCTCATCTTGCTTCTATCGGGCATCCGCTTTTGGGGGATCGCAAATACGGAAAGGCGGAAAACAAAAGAAGCCCCTATTCGTTTCAGGCCCTGTATTCCTACCGACTGCTCTTTGAATTTACAGGAGCGCAAACCACACTGGATTATCTAACAGGGAAAAGCTTTACCGTCCAGAGCGTACCGTTTGCGCAAAGCTATGGATCCGGCAGCGGCTTTGCAGCGCCGGATGATTCTTTTACAAAACCATAAAATGCGTATTACAAACCGGGCACGGCAATCAGCTTGCCGTGCCCGGTGTTTATAGCTGTGTGTCTTGTTCGTTGCGATAATATTCCTCCAGCTTGGAGCGTTTGATCATCCTGCCGTTGTGAAAAACATACGCATCGTCCTGGTTTGCCTTTTCCTGCAACGCTTCTTTAAATGCAGGGTCTTTTTGCAGGGATTCCTCTATGGTTTCCAGCGCTTTTTGCTGCGGTTGATCGTTTTCCTTTGTCTTGCTTTTTTGGATCAGCATCTTGTCCACCTTTGGATAGACAAAAAAATGGACAATATAGCAGACTGTTGCAGGAAGCACCGTAACGAGTAAAACGGCCATTATAATCCAGTTGGCCGTATAATTGCCGGAAAGCATAAACAGTGTGCTTACCACTGCCGTAAGCACAAGCAGACACAGTACAGACAGCAGATTGGACGGAAGTTCCCAAACCGCCATCAACGCGGCGTCCTTATAAACATAGCGCATGGGAAGCTCCAGCGTGACGGTAATAACCGGCACATAAAAAAACATAAACAGCAAAAACAGCAAAATGAACAGGCAAAGCCCAAAAAGCACATAAAACAGCGGATTGGTCGCCGCAGCCGCATAATAAAATACAATGGAAAAGTAGTCCAGTAAAATGGCCAGATAAAAAATAACGCCATGCAGCAAAAACTGCCGCCAGTTATTTTTGACGCCCTTGAAAAACGTGGAAACCGCTTTCCCTTTCCTGCCAGCTATCATATCTTTTGTAACCTGGACGACGCCGGCAAAAAACGGCGCGCATAATAGAACGGGCAACAGCTGTATAAAGACATTGAGCGAAAAAAGAAACGACAATCCCCATACGACCGCGCCGCTTACGGCAAGCGGCACCGCAAAGAACAAATTGGCGATCAAAATGGAAGGAAATCTTTTAAAATAGCCGCCAAAGAAATCGCCCATGCTTCTTCTTTTTGTTTTTTCACCACTTTGCATTGATTGAAAGGACATTTTTTATACTCCGTTTCTTGAAACTTCCTAAATATATACCCAGTATACCATATTTTATGAAAAAGAGAACACCCCGGAAAAGCAAAGGCTTGTAAGCACATCCAAAGCAGCGGCCAAAGCAGCAAGAATCAATATATAGCTGCTTGCAACCAGGTATTTAGTAAAATTAGGCGGTGGGCTTTGCTTTCCCTTCAGCCGCTTGGGTAAAAGCGCTGTTAAAATGGATTTGGAAAAATAAAATGCCTCTTTCCCCTGCAAAAGCATGGCAATGGACGATAAAAAAGCGCCCGGCAGCATCACCAGAAGATAAAAGCCGACTCCCTGCAGCTGATAGGTCCCATACAGATACCCGGCGCACAGACCAATACCAAACCCCTTTAAAAAAGTGGTGGCCGGCAAGACTGCCGTCCCCCACGCGCACATTCCCAACAGGAATTGCCCGATGTAAAAAATAAAATACGAGGTAAGGGAAGCTGCAAACGTTAAAAACAGCGACTGGGAAATACGCGCCTTAAAATTTGTGATAAAGAGGAAATCCAGGCTGTTGAGCATTTGCTCGTCCGCATCTGCAGCGGACAACGCCCCAAAAAACAGTCCCAGCACCAGCGCAAGCCCCAGAAAACACACAACGCCGTAGCGTTTAAAAAAATAAACCATATCTTTTGTTTTTATGCAGGTTCTTCCCGTTCCCGGCATAGATACAATTACGCCCTTCATACATTATCGCTCCCGATTTACGTCTTGTCATTAGAAATATATGTATAAAAAAGCGTATATATGTCCCACTTTTATTGAGAAAGCTCCTGAGCACGCTTTGTACAGCTATGCATAGCCGATTGGATTGCTGTGTAGAAGCCCGCTTCTTCCAGCTTATTTAACGCCGCGATAGTGGTTCCTCCCTTAGAAGAGACCTTTTGGATCAGTGCATCCGGCGTGTCACCGGATTCTTCAAGCATTTTTGCGCTGCCTTTGAGCGTGGCACAAATCAGGCGCATCGCTGTTTTTTCTTCTATCCCTTCCTGCTTTGCATAATCGGCCATGGCCTTTGCAAACAGATAAACATAGGCCGGACTGCTCCCGTTTACGGCAATCACCGTATTCATCTGGCTTTCCGGCAAAATTTCACATACGCCGGACAATGCAAACATATCATAAACCGTTTGGAAATCCTCATCCTTGATATTGTCAGACGGGCACAGCGCGGTCGCACCCTCCCCCAGCAGCAGCGGCGTGTTCGGCATAACGCGCACACATGGACAGTCACAGCCGAGCGCCTGTGTGAAAAAGGCAATGGAAATGCCTGCTGCAATAGAAACAAACACCTTTTCCTTTGTTACCACACTGCGCAGGTCAAAGAGTACTTCCCGATAATTTTGCGGTTTAACGGCAAGCACAATTATATCACAGGCCTGCACCACCTGCGCCGCACTGGGGCAAGCGTTGATCCCGCGGCTTTGGCACAGCTGTGCAAGCTTATCTTTGTCTATATCGAACAGAAAGAGCGACTGCGGTGCGCAGGCCCCATTTGTAAGCATTCCGTTAATAATTGCCGTGGCCATGTTGCCCGCACCAATAAAGCCGATTTTTTTTTGCATTTTTATACATCCTTTCAAAACAGAAAACACGGTTGAACGGCTTTAAAGCCTTTCAACCGTTTTTCCTTTTTATCGTTTGCAGGGCTCAGCAGTTCCACCTGTACGGCATGTTGTACTTATTGGAAGACCCATCCCTGACATAATCATTATAAAAGAATACCTCCAACTCGTCAATACGCCTGTAAAGCAGTCCCCATACGCATTGACCACCGGCATGATGCCATTGAATCAGCTCGGCGATCAGGTCATCCTTATCGACCTTATTGAGATTGCGCACACCCGTAGAGGCAAAGGTCAGGTATTGGCTGGCACAATACCCCTGCGTCCCGTCGGACAGTTTCACCTTATACCACTGGCTGTTTGTTTTTTCCACCACGGTTACTTTTGTATTATAGGGCATCGCCAGAATAGAGGAATAGCCTGTTCCGGGGCCGGTTCGCAGCCACAGCCCGTCGGAGGAATTGACATATGCCACAGTTGCGCTGGTCGTAGAGGACGTTTCATAGCAATCAAGCAAAATTCCCTTTACGTAAGAATCGCTAAGCACGCCGGCACCCAGATTATAGACCAGCATAACCAGCGCATCAAACTGCTGTTGGTTAAATTTAATGTTATTGGTCTGCATAAAATTATTGACTGCAGCCGTATAGGAACCGCTGTTCATCGTCTGTACCAGATAGGCATACGCTTCGTCCCTGGACAGATTGTTATAAAACTGCTCACCTGGTGTGATAACCTTACCGTAGCCCAGTGTGGGGGCATTGGTAACCAGCGGATCATCTGTAACGGAACTTAAAAATCCCTCGTAATCAGAATTAAGCTCCAATATTTCATCGCTTGCGCGGCGTTCATCAAAAGATACCGTAGACGGAGAAGCGACATTGGATACAAAAACAGACGTTTTTCCGTCGTTACAGGTGCTCCATGCGCCATTTTTGCTGGAAAAGGCCGTTACGGTAAAGCTGCCTGAAAACTTAAAGGTTATCGAGCCTTTCCAGATATAATGCCCTTTGCTGTCAAGCGATTTGCTTGTGGCAGACACCGTGTATTGTTTTCCGTTTGCTGTAAATTCAAACTTGACGGCATCCCTGTCTGTGTCTGTAATCGCAATAAAGCTGACTTTGTCGTTGAGCGTTGCCGAATTGGGCGAGGTATATGCAAACCGGACAGGCGCCGCCTGCGTAACGGTTACGGCACAGGTTCTTACCTTACCGGAGGCCTTTGCCGTAATGATCGCCACGCCTTCTTTTTTTGCCAGAAGATAGCCCTGAGAGGAAATTGTTGCCACAGAGGAATCGCTTGTTGTCCACGTGGTCCCGGACGTATAGCTTTTTAAATAAAACGATTTACTTACCGGTACACTAGCCGTGGTATTGGACAAGTTGACATAACCGCTGGGCGCGGCAGTCACGCGAATTGTAATTGTCTTTTTCACCGCTCCGGCGGAATCCTTTACTGTAATTACCGCACTGCCCGCGCTTTTCCCTGTAACAACGCCTTTGGAGCTGACAGTTGCCACAGAGGTATTGCTGCTTGTATAGGTGACCGCCTTTCCCGCAGGCGTTGTCGTTGCCTTGATATAGGCATGGTTGTTTATGTAAATAGAGGTCGCCGTTGCCGAAAGCGTAATGTTGCTTACCTCCGTATTACTTTTTACCGTTACCTTGCAGGTAGCATATTTGCCACTGCCGTCCTGCGCCGTGCATGTAATGGTTGCCGTACCCGGCGCTACTGCCGTGAGCTTGCCTGCGGAGGACACCGTCGCCACCTTTGTATTGCTGGATTTCCATGTGACAGATTTATCTGTTGCATCAGACGGCAATACGGTTGCGGTAAACGAGCCACTCCTTCCTACCGGCCAGGAGATCGCGTTGGTATTCAGTGTAACGGAGGTCACTTTGACGACCGGTTTTGTCACCGTAACCTCGCAGGTGGCATATTTGCCGCTGCCATCTTGGGCTGTGCAGGTAATGGTCGCCGTACCCGGTGCAACCGCCGTGAGCTTGCCTGCGGAGGACACCGTCGCTACCTTTGTATCGCTGGATTTCCATGTGACAGCCTTGTTGGTTGCGTTAGTCGGCAGTACGGTTGCGGTAAACGAACCGGATCTGCCCACGGGCCATTTAATGGCGTTTGTATTGAGCGTAACCTTGGAAACCGGAATTTTCACTTCCGTAACGGTAACGGTACATTTTGCCGTTTTTCCGCTTCCTTTATGCGTTGCCGTTATGACAGCCGTGCCCGCGGCTACCGCCTGCACCTTTCCGGCAGCAGTAACAGCCGCCACGGAGGAATTGGAACTTTTCCACGTAACGGCGGTCTGTGCGCCGGAAACGCTGGACATAAACGCGGTAAGCATGTTTGCATCGCCCTTTTCAAGCGTCATAGCGCTTTGCGAAAGGTAAAGTGAACTGCCGCTGCTGTTTGCCTGTTCAAACCAGTCTGGCGCCTCTGTGTTAGAATACGACGGATTGCTTTCAGAAACTGAGGAGGAATTCTCCGTCTTTGGCAGTGTAATAGAGACCGCCAGAAACTCCCTGGTAAGCCATCCTGTTTTGCTGTCGGACGTTTTTACCTTGACCCATGATTCGTTGCTGTTGTCCAAAACCGTTACGGTTACGCCATCGTTTATAACACCCTGTGTGCTGTAGGAAGTTCCGGGCCCTGTGCGCAGGTTCAGGTAATCGGTCGTTTCGGCCGTGATCTTTACGCCGCTTGCAGTATTGACCTGCAAATAGTCCACGCTGCACCATCCTGTCTTTCCGGAAGGCTCTTTTACACGGATCCAGCCGTTGCTGCTGGATGACAAAAGTGTTACAGTCTTCCCCTGATCCATGGTCATAATGGTAGAATAAGAAAACCCCGCACCGGAACGCAGACGCAACGCATCGGTTGTCACTGCGGTATAAGATGCAGCGGAAGCTGTAATTATACCCACCGTAAATACAGAAAGTAAAATAGAAAATGCACAAAGCACCGCGACCGTTTTTCTGCAAAAGGGTCGCAACGTTCGTCCATTTTTCATTAAATTGCGCATATTATCCAGCTCCTATCGCCATGCTTGTCTTTTGCTTTTGTATAAAAAAATGATTCCGACTTTTATTATACTCTTCGCCCGAAAAAATGACAAGTTTTTTATTATACTATTTGTAATTTAAGCACAATTGCCTATAAATGTGTATCAGATTATTACATAAGTTACAAAACTGATACCTTTATCTTTTACCTTTTTCAAATCTTTTTTCATATACAGAAAATACACCTCCCTAAAACGATTCATTTTTTGCAAAATGGCAGCACAAGAGTGCAAACGCTTTGTGCCAAATAAGAAATTGCAGCAACAGAAAGGTGCAAATCAGCATTTTCTACCCGCAGCAAAACGCCCGCATATAAAAAAGCAAGGGTACGTTAAAAAGACGCACCCTTGCTTTTATGTTATAGTCTGCTAATGCACATTTTTAAACAGCTTTTTACGCCACACCTGGATATACACCGTAATCAGACGCGTTGCGGCAATATCGTAAACAATAAAAAAGAAATTGCCAAACAGCAAAAATACAAGCGGCAGATAAACACCGCCAAGCGTAAATGCCTCCCTTGGAATAGAAAGCAGATAGAGCCCCACATAAAACGCCGCGACCATACACAGATTGAAAACACCCCATTTAACAGCACGCTGCCCCCATCTTGTAGGAATTGTTTCTATTTTGGCCTTTAAAATGGGATAAAAACCGAAAAAAAGCATATAATACAAGGCCGCTTCCTTGTCGCCTGCAAAAAAGACAGACGCCAATGCAACCGCCGCAAATACCGCCCAGGCCCAGCCCGCGCCAAGCTCAATAACAACGGCCGCAAGCAAAAAGCCCGCAAGCGCGGGGCAGGCATATGTTCCAATGGGGATAAAACCCGTTATCAGCATAATCACAAGGCTGGCCGCCGCAATAATGCCGCCAAAGGCAATTTTATAGCTGCTCGTAACACCGTTTTTCATCACGTACCCGTTCCCTTCCGCTGTTTAAAAGTAAAAAAGGAACGCAAAAAGCGCTCCCTTACGCACCGGCATGCCACAGCCGTCAACAGCATGGGATCAGATCGCCGCCCATACACTCGCAGCAGCAGTCGGCACAGCACAGACCTGAGCACAAATCGCAGGTGGAACAGCCGCCGCCCGCAGCGGGCGATGTGTTGTAGCCGCCGTACTGGCCGTTTCTTCTGCTTTGCACATAATTGAGCGCCTGCCGGTATTCCATATTGCCAGGGTCCATCGCACAGGCCCGCTGCATATGGTTGAAGGCTTCTTCTCCCCAGCCCTTCTTTAGCAGCACTGTTCCCTTTAAAAAATACCATTCGGCATCGCGCGCAGAGGACGGCACGCCGTCTAGAATCTGCTCTGCATCTGCAAGCCTGCCGTTTTTAATAAGCATACGGACATCGGTATATTTTGAGCTGGACGTATAGCCCGCGCTATACCCTGCATAGCCTGCATTTCCACCCGGCTGCGTATTCCCGTTCTTGCGCGCCTCCATAATGGTGTCGTAGGCTTCGTTGATTTCCTTCATCTTTTCAGAAGCGACGTCCGAAAGCGGACTTTCTGCGTAATTGTCCGGATGGTATTTTTTTGCAAGATTTCTGTATGCGGTTTTGATTTCATCGTCGGTTGCATCTCTGGAAACACCCAGCGTCTGATACGGATCCTGCATAGAATTCTCTTATCCCCTTTAATATCCCTTTGTTATTTTTTCCTTACGCCTGCTCTTTATCCGCTTTTGGCGTAAGCCCTCTTTTTTCAAACAGCACCTTGCGCTGCATTTGTGGAATTCCCTTTTCCACAATATTTTCCAGTATTTCCCGAAACACCGAAAATTCCATTAAATAAAAAGCGGAAAGCAGCATGCTGACGTTTAAATTGAGCGCTTCATTACAATACAGGCTGACCTTATACGGCGCAACCTGCAAATCTTTCCCAGCAATATAGCGCACAAACGGGTTAAACCCACCGTGCTTCTGGTCCTTTTCCATGTCGTCTGCCGCGTCTATCAGGTACACCCATTTTCCAAGATAATACCCAAACTGCCCATACACCCTTGCCTGCGTCTGGTCCTTTGCCAGACGCTCCATGAGCTTTTGCAGCATGACCGCCGTGGGGTGCGCCGCGCGGTCCACTGAGCAGGCCGGGTCTTTTTCCGCCTGCAGCTGGGCTGTAAACATTTCAGACACAATTTTGTCCATATTCGCATAGCTTGCAAGCGCCTTTTTGCGCCAATGCGCGGCAAACGGCTTGAGCAGTTTTTTGAACAGCGCCTTTATTTTTGTACTGTCGCTGATATCGTCAAGCAGTTTGTAATAAAATGTAAAGACAGCCAACGCGGCGGCGTCTTTAAGGGCATCCTGCCCGCCGGCGCAATAGCTGCATTTTTTTGTGGGGTTAAATGGGCAGCGCCCTTTTTGAAACTGTGGGCACTGGCCGGAAAGGCTCATCTGCACCATAGCATAAAACGTACAGTCGTAGCTTAAAATCAGCCGGGAAAGCACGCCGTAATCTTTGCCAAGCCGCCTGCAAAGGCTACAGTATACACCCCTGTACGCTTCAAATTCTTTTATGCGCAGGTCGGGCTTGTCGGGCATAATATATCCAAACAAGGGCGGCAGTCACCTACCTATTATTTTCTTCCTATTATTCTACATTATTTTTGGCCGATTAAAATTAACTAATTGTAAATTTTAGAAGATTTTTTCTTGTAATATGCCCCTTAAAAAACTATAATGTAACAGGAATACATCTGTGGGGTGCGTTATGAACGTATATGATTTTGACAAAACCATTTACAAGGGCGACAGTACCGCCGATTTTTACTTTTTCTGCCTTTTGCGCCACCGTCGTGTATGGCGGTACGTACCAAACGCCGTTTGGGGGGCGGTACGCCATTATGTGCTGCACAGCTGCTCAAAAACGCAGTTTAAAGAGCAGATGTACACCTTTTTGCGCGCGGCAGATTATCAAACGGACGTCCCGGCCTTTTGGGACAGACATGTCCATAAGGTTCAAAGCTGGTATAAAACACAGCAGCGCCCAGACGACGTGGTGATCTCTGCTTCGCCGCGCTTTTTGCTGGAGCCTGTGTGCGCACAGCTTGGGATCCGTTTTTTGATCGCCTCTGAGGTTGACGGAAAAACCGGCGTTTACACAGGGGAAAACTGCCACGGAAGCGAAAAGGTGCGCCGCTTTCATACAGTTTTCCCAAACGGAAAAATCGACCGGTTTTATTCAGACTCGCAAAGCGACCGGCCGCTAGCGCTTTTAGCACAGCAAAGCTTTCTGGTCCGCCGTGGAAAAATCACTCCCTGGCAATAGCACCCTGCCGGAGCGCTGCGTTTGCCCCCCCGGTACAAAACGGCAAAAAATAAAAGCCCTGTACCCCGGCAAACCAGCTGAGATGTAATAAAACAAAGATGGAGGAGAACATTATGAAGAAAACACTGACCCTTTTGCTGACAGCTGTTATGCTTGCCTGTGCTGTTTTTGGTACATACGGCTGCACAGGCACCGACGCGCCCACTTCCACCACACAGGCGACTGCTGCACCCACAGAAGCCCCCACGGAAAACCCGGACGATATAAAAGAGCAAAACATCAGCTACGCAAAATATACGCAGTATAAGCTGGAAACAGACGTGCCTGTAAAAAATATTATTATTATGGTCGGCGACGGCATGGGCTTAAACCATGTAAAGGCCGCGGAAATCCAAAAGGGCGACAAGCTTGCAATGGCTTGTATGCCGTACACCGCACAGGTAACGACCGATTCGCTGACGGGCACAACCGACAGCGCCGCCGCAGCGACCGCCCTTGCCTGTGGGGTTAAAACCTATAACAAATACATAGGCATGGACAAGGATGACAATCCTGTGGAAAACATTATGGAGGTCGCAGAAGGCTTTGGCATGAAGCGCGGGATTGCCGTAACACAGCATGTTGCACACGCCACGCCCGCCGGCTTTACCGCGCATGTAAGCAACCGCGATGCATATATGAAGATTTTGTCTGAGCAGCTAAAGGCGGAAATCGACGTGATGCTCGGCGGCGGCCAGCAGTTTTATAAAAAAGGCGTAAAAAATCTGCTTGCGGAGCACGACTACCAGTATGTGGATTCCGCTTCCAAGCTCGACACGCTCACACCGGACAAAAAGGCGCTGGGCCTGTTCCGCTATGAAAACATCCTTGCAGGCTATAAGCCCGCGCTTGCAGACATGGCAGACACGGCGATCCGCCTTTTGGAAAACGACAACGGCTTTGTTTTGCTGGTGGAGGGCTCCGACATCGACACGCGTTCGCACAAGTCTGACATGGAGGCAATGCTGCGTGAAATGATCATCTTTGACAACGCGGTGGACACCGTTTTGCGTTACGCCTCTGAAAACCCCGGCACGCTTGTTATTGTAACGGCCGACCATGAAACGGGTGGTCTGACAATTCCGGATGGCGCTACGGCAGAAGACTTGACTTCGGAGCTGTTCACCTCCGACGGTGAGCACACCGGCGAAAACGTGGGCGTTTGGGCCGCGGGCGCGCAGGCAGACACACTGTTTGAAAACGGCGGCGTGATTGACAACACAGATATTGGAAAAATGATGAAGCGCGTGCTGACAGAAGCACACGAAGATGCAGCCGACCAGGCGGCATAACGTGCAAAGCCATATGCAGTGCTCCTATACAAAAGGATGGTATCCTTTTTTAGATACCATCCTTTTTTTATTAGTGCTTTAGCAAGGGGGGTCTCTGCAAAGCGGAGGCCACTAAAAACCGCCCGCTAAGCGGGTGAGGTTCAAGCTTAAGCAAAGGAACATCCTTTCTTGGTAGAATGGTGATTGTTCAAGCCACCAAAAAGACAGAAAGGATGTTCCTCATGGCAAATAGTTTAGCACATACAAAATGGGTATGCAAGTACCACATAGTGTTACCGATAGTAATCTCAATCACACAGGGATTTACCTCTATTCTAAAGGCAAAATCATGATTCATTTGACCTTTGACTATAAAACCGATGAAAAATGCACCACACCGGGCCAATATTTGAAGTATCACCGGACATTCCAGGGCTTCACCACAAGGGAACTGGCGGAAAAGGTTGGTATTGTGCCCGCGACATTGGTTCTGTATGAAAATGACCGGCACCCCATCAAGCACAGCACAGCGGTAGCACTTGCAAATGCGCTGGGGATTGACCGCAACAGGCTTCTGGACAAATATACCGCTTTTGTAGATTACCCGTATTCCACTCTTTTGAAAAAGGTACGGCAGGAGCTTTCCCTAACTCAAATGCAAATGGCTGAGGTGATTGGAATAGGCCAAACGTCTTATTCTGGCTGGGAAAGGGAAATCCGCGTTCCGCGCCGTAAAGAGTATGAAAAAATCCTTGCCGCACTGAAAAAGCTAAAGGTAAATGCGGATACATACCTTTGCAATCCAGCTTCTACCTAATTGAAAATCGCACATTTGCGGCACTATTTCCTTACATATATAATAGAAGCACAAAGGAGGAGTGCCAAATGAGAAAGCGGAAATTAAAGATATTTCTTACCCCTACGGAAAACAGTATCGTCATACAAAGCCTCAACCACCTGCGCAATACCATGCTCCGGGAAAACAGGGACACCGGCTGCCTGGATGAACTTCTGCTCAAAGTGATGTGCGCCCCGGTGAAGAAGATGTAAAATTACATATCGCTGCCTTATGAGCCGCTTATTCTTTTCAGAGAGTAAGCGGCTTTTTTCATGCCCACGTTTCGGATTTTCCGCGTACATAGCCGTCCGTCCTGCCAACGGGCGGCTAAATCTATGAAGAAGGAGGACATGAAAATGCCGGAACAAAGAAGCCGCCCCAGGAATAGCCGCGTGATCGCGCTGGCCAACCAGAAGGGTGGCACGGGCAAGACCACCACGACGGTGAACCTGGGCATTGGCCTGGCACGTCTGGGGAAAAAAGTTCTGCTCATTGACGCAGACCCCCAGGGAGACCTTACCACCTGCCTGGGCTGGCAAGACCAGGACAGCTTACAGACCACGCTTGCTACCGTCATGGGAAAGATCATCCGCGACGAGCCTTTTACCGCAGACGAGGGTATTTTGCACCACAGCGAAGGCGTAGACCTCATGCCTGCCAACATTGAATTGTCAGATTTAGAGGCTACCCTTGTCAACGCCATGAGCCGGGAGATCACTTTACGCACCTATGTCAACGAAGCAAAGAAAAATTACGACGTAGTGCTCATCGACTGTATGCCGTCCCTGGGTATGATTACGATCAACGCCCTGGCTGCGGCGGACAGCGTGATTATCCCGGTGCAGGCCCACTACCTGCCCGCCAAAGGCATGACCCAGCTTATCAAAAACATCACAAGGGTAAAAAAGCGGATTAACCCGGCCCTGAAGGTGGACGGGGTGCTGCTCACTTTGGTAGACGGACGTACCAATCTGGCCCGCCAGACGGCGGAAATCCTGCGGCAGACCTACGGGAGCGTATTAAAAATCTATCGTTCCGAGATTCCCGTAGCCATCAAAGCCGCAGAGACCAGCGCAGCAGGCAAGAGTATTTACGCCTACGACAAGGGGAGCAAAGTAGCTCAGGCTTACGCGGAGTTTTCAAAGGAGGTGTTGGCGGATGGCGAGAAACAGCGCGCTAAACTTCAATCTTCCCTCAGCCGATGATTTGTTTTCCACGGAGGAAGAACGGGCTGAGGCAAGGCTTGAAAAAGTCGTCAACCTTTCTCCTGCGGAGATCAGCGACTTTCCCAATCACCCCTTTAAGGTGCGGATGGACGCGGCCATGCAGGAAATGACGGAGAGCGTGAAGCAATACGGCGTTTTGGTTCCCACCCTGGTGCGCCCCAAGCCGGAGGGCGGCTATGAGATGGTGGCCGGACACCGCAGGAAAAAGGCGGCGGATTTAGCGGGGCTTGCGGAAATCCCCTGTATTGTGCGACAGCTCACCGATGATGAAGCCACGATTATCATGGTGGATTCTAACTTGCAGCGGGAGCAGATTCTGCCCTCGGAGAAAGCGTTTGCCTATAAGATGAAGCTGGACGCGATGAAACGGCAGCAAGGCGAACGTACAGATTTAACTTGTGCAACGGTGTTGCACAAGTTGGATAGTAAAAGATCACGTCAGATACTTGCGGAACAGTCTGGCGAGAGCCATGAGCAAATACGCAAATATATCCGCCTTACCCACCTTATCCCGGAAATCCTGGAGCTGGCAGATAACTCGGTACTCAAAGACCCGGATATGCTGCAAATTGCCCTGCGCCCAGCGGTGGAGCTGTCCTACCTGCGAAAAGAAGAACAGGCCGACTTGTTCGCTATCATGGACGAGATGGACTGCACCCCGTCCCACGCCCAGGCCATCAAAATGCGCCAGATGTCCGAAGCCAAGACTGGAGGGGAACGGCTGGCCAAAGACGCCCTTGTTTCCATTATGAAGGAGGAAAAGCCCAATCAAAAAGAACAGTTCAAAATCCCAAAAGAAAAAATCAGCCGGTTTTTTGCGCCGGGGACGCCCACGCAGAAGATCGAGGACACCATTGTCAAGGCGCTGGAACTTTACCGCAAACGCCAGCGCAGTTTAGAGAGATAGCCCACTCACAAGGGGGAAGTGCGCCCATTTGCGGGGAAACGGCAACTTGTGCCGGTTCCCCCTCTCCACACCTTACCCCTTCCAAACAACCTAAACAGCCTAAAAAAGAAGATATTTGGGGAGCCTGGATGTTTATAAAAAGCTCCGGCCTCTTTTCCACAGGCAGACATCGGGCTGCGAGGAAAACCGGGCGGGCCTCTCTTTTTTAGACAGTAACCAACACAAGCCGCAGCACATCGGAAACGGTGTGCTTTTTTTGCGGCCATTTCAAGGAGGTAACACGATGAAAGCATTGAGAAAGCCCCTGTCCCTGTTCATGGCCATGCTCATGTGCCTGGGCATATTCGCAGGGACGGGAACCACAGCGTTTGCCGCAGGGGAAACCATGACGACGTATATGGTGGAGTTCCCCCGTGCCAGCGACCCTAACAAGGCAGGCTGGGGACATTCCGCTATGAATTTCCTGGGCGGATGGTCTACCGGCGAAAATAACGGTTTTACCATCCACACGCAGGATTCCTTTAACGGGAAAGTCATCTACTGTATCGAACCCGGCGTCGGCGTTCATTCCGGCGACCAGTTTACTGGCCGGGGCGAGGATTTCTGGGATGATTACCCGTCCGATCTGAACCCCACTATCCCACCGGACACCATCAAGGAATATATCGGGCGGATTATGACCTATGGATGGCAGGGCAACGCCAGCACCTCATGGATGACCGATGACCCGGAGGACGCCAGCAAGATGGCCGGGGCAATCGCCACCCAGCTTCTTGTCTGGGAAACCGTCGTGGGTGAGCGCGACAGCCAGTTTAACCATGTGGACGCCAATGCCCAGGGCAAAAACAACGTGACGGAATATATCAGCGCCGACCATCCGCTGTACAGCGAGATTTTCAGCCAGTATTCCGCCATTGAGAGCGCGGTCAAGCGCCACACTATGCTCCCCAGCTTTTTCAGCAGCACCGCCGACGCCGGGGCCTATGAGCTGAAATGGGACGGCCAGCAGTATTCCCTCACTCTCACGGATACCAACGGTGTGCTGAGTGACTACACCTTCTCCAGCAGCACCACCGGGCTGAATTTCTCCGTGGACGGCAACCAGCTCACCATCACTTCCGCCCAGGCCATCCAAGGCTCTGTAACGGTGAAAGCAGAAAAAATCTCTGCCCAGCGCAGCGGCGTTGTGGTTTGGACGGATGGCATTACCGGCGGCGGCAAGCAGGACTTTGCCACCTATGGAGCTACCGTTTCCGATCAGATGGTGGGCTATCTCAATCTGGAAGTCAAAACCGGCAACATGAAGCTGATTAAGACTTCCGAGGATGGCAAAGTAGAGGGCATCTCCTTCACGATCACCGGCGAGGGGTACAGCGCCACCAAGACAACCAATGAGGCGGGCGAGATCGACATCACCGACCTCAACCCTGGCGTTTATACCGTAACCGAACAGTCGATTGAGAAGTACGAACCCCAGGAAACCCAGCGCGTGACCATCGTCAGTGGCCAAACCGCCACCGTAACTTTCAATAACAAGCTGAAGCGCGGCAGCCTGGAAGTGACGAAAACCAGCGAGGACGGGCTGGTGGAGGGCATGACTTTCCATCTGTCCGGCACATCTCTCTCCGGGCAGCCGGTGGATGAGTATGCTGTGACGGATGGAAACGGTGTGGCGCGTTTTGAAAACGTGCTCATCGGCACAGGCTATGTATTGGAGGAGGTGGATACCCCCATCCGTTATGTGGTGCCGGAGGCTCAGAGCGCCACGATTGCATGGAACGAAGTCACCCACAAGAGCGTGAACAATGTGCTGAAAAAGTTTCGCGTCACCGTAACCAAGAGCGATGTGGAAACCGGCGCGCCCCAGGGCGACGCTTCTCTTGCAGGAGCCACCTATGGGCTTTATAAGGGCGACACCCTTATCGACAGCTATACCACCGATGAGAACGGTCAGTTCACCACGGATTATTATGTCTGTGATTCTGACTGGACGATTCGTGAAATCAACCCCAGCGAGGGCTATCTGTTGGATTCCACTATTCACAAGGTAGGTGCGGAGCCGGAACTGTATGAGATCGAGCTGAACGACACCGCCAATGATGTGACCGAGCAGGTTATTAAAGGCGACATCGCCATCATCAAGCATACCGATGACGGGGAAACCCAGATCGAAACCCCGGAATCCGGCGCGGAGTTCCAGGTATTCTTGAAATCAGCCGGCAGCTATGAAAATGCCAAAGAATCTGAGCGCGACGTTCTCACCTGTGACGAGAATGGCTTTGCTCAGTCGAAAAAGCTGCCCTACGGCACCTATATCGTCCGCCAGACCAAGGGCTGGGAAGGCCGCGAGCTGATGGACGATTTTGAAGTGTATATCGCTCAGGACGGCCAGACCTACCGCTACCTTATCAACAACGCCAATTTTGAGAGCTTCATCAAGGTGGTCAAGGTGGACGCGGAAACCGGCGTCACCATCCCCTATGCGGGGGCCGGGTTCCAGATTTACCGTCCCGATGGCAGCAAGGTGGAAATGACCTTCACTTACCCGACGCCGACCACCATTGATACGTTCTACACCAATTCCGAGGGCTATCTGGTAACGCCTGAAAAGCTGGAGTACGGCTCCGGGTACTCTCTGGTTGAAGTACAGGCCCCCTACGGCTATGTGCTGGACAGCACCCCGGTTTACTTTGATGTGACCGAGGACAACTCCAGCGAAGAAGGCGGCGTGACGGTGATCGAAGTCACCAAGCCCAACATGGCCCAGAAAGGAATCATCAAAGTCAGCAAGACCGGCGAGGTATTTTCCTCTGTGACAGAAAACGAGGGCGTTTACCAGCCGGTGTACGAGGTGCAGGGCCTGCCCGGTGCGGTGTTTGAAATCACCGCCCTGGAGGACGTCTACACCCTGGACGGCACCCTGCGCTACTCTGCGGGCGAGGTAGTGGACACCATCACCACCGGCGAGGACGGGACAGCCCAGAGCCAGCCCCTCTACCTGGGCAAATTCCAGGTGAAGGAAATCCAGTTCCCCCACGGCATGGTGGATACCGGCGAGAACGTCACCAACGTGGAGCTGGTGTACGCAGGCCAGGAGGTGGAAGTCACCGAAACCTCTGCCAGCTTCTACAACCAGCGCCAGAAAGCCCTTGTGACGCTTGACAAGGTGCTGGAGCAGGATGAAACCTTTGGCATTGGCATGAATGGCGAGATCTCCGCCGTGACCTTTGGCCTCTATGCCCAGGAGGACATCACCGCAGCAGACGGTTCCGTGATCCCGGCAGACGGGCTTCTGGAAATCGTTTCTGTGAATGAGAACGGCCAGGCCGTTTGCAGCACCGACCTGCCTTTCGGCAGCTTCTACCTGAAGGAGCTTTCCACTGACAGCCATTACCTGCTGAATGGTGAAACCTTCCCGTTCACCTTTGAGTACGGTGGGCCTTCTGTTGCCGTGGTAGAGATTTCCGCTAATGATGGCGAGGCTGTCACCAACGAGCTGATCCGCGGTGAAATCAAGGGCCTTAAAACCGATGAGAACGGCACGGGCCTGGGCGGGGCCGTCATTGGCCTCTTTAAGTCCGATGAAACCGAGTTTACCGCCGAAAACGCCCTTGCCACCGCCACCTCAGCGGAGGACGGCAGCTTCTCCTTCTCTAATGTGCCTTACGGAAATTGGGTACTGAAAGAGCTGGAAAGCCCGGAAGGGTTCATCCTCTCCGATGAAGTGATCCCCGTTACCGTGGAGGAAGATGGGCAGGTAGTGGAAATCTCCCTTGCCAACGAGCGCATTTACGGCGACCTGCGTTTGACGAAGGTGGATAAAGACTATCCCGACAACAAGCTCACCGGGGCCGAGTTCGAGGTGTACCGCGATACCAACGGCAACAAAGAACTGGACGAGGGCGACGAGCTGCTGGGCAAGCTGGAGGAAACCAGCACCGGCATTTATGAGATGTCCCACATCCTCTACGGCGGCGTGTTCGTAAAGGAAACCAAAGCGCCGGAGGGCTTCCTGCTGGATGAAAATGCCTACTATGTGGAGATCATCGAGAACGGCAAGATTTACGAGGTAGAAAACGAGGCCGGGATTGGCTTCACCAACATGGCCCAGACCGGTTCCCTGCGGATTGAAAAGACATCCAGTGACGGCAAAGTGGAGGGCTTCTCCTTCCGCGTGACCGGGGCCAACGGCTACGACCAGACCTTCAAAACGGATAAAAACGGCGAAATCTTCATCGAGGGCCTGCGCGTAGGCGATTACACCGTGTCCGAGGTATCGGATGGGGCCAGCGCCAACTATGTGCTGCCTGCGGATAAAAAGGTGACGATTCTGGCGGATAAGACCACTGTGGCGCAAATGCACAATGAGCTGCGCGATACCCCGAAAACCGGCGACGACAGCAAGCCCTGGCTGTGGGCGGCCCTGATGGGCGTATCCGCTATGGGCGCTGCCGCCCTGGGCGTTGCGGCCTATGTGGGTAAGCGCAAGAAGGGCAAAAACACCGTGAAATAACTGCGGCTTGATTCTGTGTTAGGAGGAATGATTTTATGGAACTGAAAGCGATTATTGCCATTGCGCTGGTGGTATTCATCATCGGCGGCCTGATTTTCCTGAAAGTCAGAAGCCGGAAGAAGTAACCAGCCAGGGGCGGCCATGCGGAGCCGCCCCTTTTACATACCAAAAAAGAAAGGAGCTTTGCAGATGAGAGAACGATTTGAACAACGGCTGTTCCGCATCTTTGCCCAGGCTGGTTACTCCCCGGTGCAGCTTCTCACCATCACCCCGGAGGAGATGGTGGAGGTCCCCGGCATTACCGTTCCCAACATCCGGGCGGTGCTGTGCGTCCAGAACAAGGTGCTGGCCGACCGCAACAAAATCCGCAGCGGCAGTCTGGTGGAGGAATTGCTGAAAGAAGCCGGGGAAAGCAGGTGCGGCCATGAGTGAACTGCACCTGCTGGATATACTGGCGGCCCGGCATGGCTGCTTTATCTCCGACTTAAACCTCACCCCATTTCTGCGCAGGGCGGCCCTGTCCGACTTGTGCGGGATGGATGAGAACAGCTACCCGCTGTCCCAATGGCAGGACGCGGTGCGCTACCTTACCGGGGATGAACGGGATTTTGCCAGCATAAAGGAAGTCAAGGACTTTATTCTGAATGAAACGGAGGTTCGATGATGGATTACAGAGAGAACGCGGGATATATCATTACGGATTCCTGCCATGTGGGCGACAGCGAGTTTGTGCTGGGCGTCCATTTGACAGCGCCCCAGCAATTCGTTACCTGGAAATGCACCGACCGGAAGGACTATTATTGGGGCCACTATTTCAGCGACCTGTTTTCCGCGCAAAAGGATTTGGTGGCGCGGGCGCAGGAAGAAGTACAGTGCCTGGAAGAACAGCGGCATGACGCCATTGCGCCGGAGACCCCGCCTTATTCCCCATGGGGGAACGTACAGGAGTGCGAAACGCTCTGCCCCGGCGTTTATTCCGTTTCCACTCCAGGACACGGCGGCATTATGGTACGCCGGGAAGTAGCGGAAAAGGTATTCCGCAAAGAAGCACTGGACTGCGGATTTACCGAGGGCGCGTATCTTTGCTTTGAAGAGGACTGCGACGAGCCGGTGGCGCTGCGGGAGCTGATGGATAAAGAGATGTACCAAGCGCCCGTCAACGAACGCTTTGCCCCCGGTGCGTATGAGGCCCTTATCAATGACAGCCTGCAAACCTTTCATGCCGCATATTGGCAGGCGCGGGAAAAAACGCTGGCGGAGAAAGCGCAGCTTTCCAAAAGGAAAGACCGGGGTGAAGCCCGATGAACGAGGAAAGACACGTTATCTGGAGCAATTATAGCCTGGACTATGAGGACTGGAGGGACGATCTGGAGGCGGATTACCCGGATTTATCCGAAGATGAGCGCATTTCCCTGATGTATGAGATCAATGGGGATTACCTGGACGATGAACGTATGAACCTTGACGTGCAGCTTTCCCAGCCCATTTTGGTTGTAGGCGACCTGGGCCTGTGGAATGGGCGGCGCATGGGATATAAGGAAATCCCCAGCGGCAACATCCGGGACTGCCTGTATTCCGATACGGATTATTCCACCTGGTATGTGGACCGGCTGGGTGATCTGCGGTGCGACGCCATCCACCATGATGGCACGAACTTTTATCTTTACCGCGTTTACAAGGACAGCGCCAGCCCTTCTCAAATTGAACTGCTGAAAGAAAAACTATATCGCGGCATTGCAACCCGCGCCGATATTACGAGAGTGACCCGCAGGCTGGGCGACGACATCGCCAAAGTCTACGGGTTTTCCATTCCCCGGCAGCGGCAGGCCGCCGCCATGGAAAGATGAGGTGATAAAAATGGCGTCTTTACCGCCCGTAAAACTGGATACGCATGAGGACTGGTTCAACTTGCTTATGACGGTTCTCCATCAGCAGGCGGAACAGAACCCCTATGAAGAATACCGGGAGATGGCTCAAAAGCTGATCGACCAGTTTATGCGTTATGGGAGGCCCTTTGTTGACAGCGACCATGCGCCCTGCGTGGCGCTTCGGATGTACCCGAAGGAGGCCGGAAATACCATCTGGCTGTTGCTGCTCTCCCTGTGCAATCAATATGACCCGGATAAGGATTACAGCGCAGAACTGAAAGCTGCGAAAAAAGAATAAGAAAAGGAGGGGCAACCGATGGCGATACGATATAAAGCCTTGACGGAGCTGTACCAGGAAACGCAGCGCAGCGTGACAGCTCCTGACCAGTGGCGGGCGTTTCTGGCTTCTGCCTGCCGCAACTACCGGCTTTCTTTCGATGAACAACTGCTTGTCTACGCCCAGCGCCCAGACGCCACCGCCGTCCTGGAGATCGAGCGATGGAACCGGCAATTTGGGCGCTGGGTAAACCGGGGCGCAAACGGCATTGCCGTTTTTGACGGGGAACACAATGGCAAGCCCCGGCTGAAATACTACTTTGATATTTCCGATACCCATGAGGCCCGTTTTTCCCGGCCCGTCCCCCTTTGGACGGTGCGGGAAGAATACGCGCCGGACATCATTGAAACGCTGGAAAACAGCTTTGGAGAACTGGAGCACAAGGAGGATTTGGGCGAAGCCCTGCTCTCTGCGGCAAAGAACGCCGTGGAGGACAATATGCCCGACTATCTTTCTGAACTGAAAACCCTGACGGAAGGCAGCTTTCTGGAAGGACTGGATGAGCTGAATCTGGAGGTGAAATACCGCAGGGCGGTGCAGAACAGCATTGGATATATGCTGCTGGTACGCTGCGGCCTTGACCCGTCTGATTACTTTGAAGATGAGGATTTCCGGGATGTAACCAACTTTAACACGCCGCAGACGCTGAACGCTTTGGGCGTGGCTGCCGGGGACATCTCCCAGATGTGCCTTTCCGCCATTTCCCGCACAGCCCTTGCCCTGCAAAGACAGCCGAAAAAAGAAAATCGCACATTTGAAACCCAGCCGCAAATCCAGTATGCTGTACCTGAACAGAAAACCACACAGCCGGAAAGGAGTTTTGAATATGACCGAGATCACATACACGAGAAAGGGCGACTACAACCTGCCGAACCTTCTGCCGCCCCAGGAGGAGCCGGTTCCCCATGGGAAATACGCATTGCTTCGGAGGCGGTTCCTCAAGGAGCACCGCAGGATCACCTACACGAACCTGTTGACCAGCGGGAAACTCTCCAGCCATCTGGCGGAGATCCAGCAGACAGCCCAGCGCCGGATGGAGGAAATCGCAGCGCAGATGGCAAAGGCTCAGGGCGTGACGGAGGAACTGAAAGCCAGCAACCAGATGAAATGGGTGCAGATGATGAACAACATCCAGAACGCGGCGGAGGAAACGGTGCTGGCGGAGCTGATCTACAACTAAAGGATGAACCGGAAGAAAGCGCGGGCGGTGATGAACTGCCTGCGCTTTTGGATGAAAAGCAGATCATGGCCGTCATCGCCAACAAGGATGACGCTCTCAAGTACAAAAAACAGCAGATCGAGCTTTTCTTTTCCGTCCACCCGGATGAGCAGGAACGGGCGGAATATCTGAAATCCGCCTACCAGGACAGGTTTACCGAGATCATCGCAGACGGGCAGCGCCTGGGATATAAGCCCCAGGAGGACGGCCTGCTCATGTGGGAAGGCGCTTACCGTTCCCGCACAAAGGAATCGGTGTTTTCGTGGGATTTGGTAGCCGGATGGACAGCCCGGCTCATCGACAAAAAAGAATACTTTATCCAGACGGACATCCCAAGGCTCCCCACCCAGGAGGGCCAGCAGATGTCCCTTTTTGATTTTGCGGCGTTTCAGCAGCCAGCTCAGACAGAGGGCGCAGCGCAGCCATCCATCTTTCCTCACCCGGCTCTGCCCCAGCAGGTGATTGACGAGGCGCTGTGTATCGGCTCCAACCGCAAGCACAGCCGCCTCATCATCTGCGCCTATTTCAAAAAGGATAAGCCGGACAACGCCCTATTCCTGGCGGAGCACTATGGCGAGAACGGCGCGGGCTTTTATCTGAACGGCAAAAAATATGCCCTTTGGTATAACGCTGAGGGAATCCGCATTGCCGAAGGCGAAAGCGTCCGGCGTTCCAGCGCCACGCTCATCCCCTGGGAACAGGCGGCGGCCCGTATCCGGGAACTGCTGGATTTAGGCCGGTATATGCCCCAGAGCGAACTTGACCAGGTGGATCGCTATGAAGTCAATGCGCTGGCCGACCGGCTGCTGCTGATGTTCCGCGACATTGAGGATGAGGATAAGCGTTTTTTCCCCTCGCTGCGGGCCGTCTATGATAAACTAAAGGGATTCCCGGAGGCGGCAGAAGAAATCGCAGGGCTTTTGAGCCGGGAAGATGGCTTACAGGCTATCCTCTCAGAATATGAAGCCTTTTCCGCCGCCTACCAGGAAAACCCGGATATTATGCGGTTCCGCTTTTACCGTCCGCTTGTTCTCCAGACACAGCTTGCGGATTTACAGCGGGAGCCGCTGCATTTTACCGCCGCCGAGGGGCATGACCCCCAGCGGCGTTTGTATATCTCCACAGACGAGATCGACAACCTTCTGCGCGGCGGAAAACGCAGCACCGATTACCGGCTGGCCGTGTATTCCTTTTACCGCAACCACACAGACCGCAAGGAACGGGAAGATTTCTTAAAGCACTACCACGGCGAGTACAGCGGCTATTCCGGTGAAAACGACGATGTGACCTACCAGCTCAGTAAAGGCGTTTCCTTCAGCCACGGCAGTATCGCCGCCCCCTACGCCAAGGTGGAGCTGAAATGGAGCGCCGTGGAAAAGCACGTCAGCGCCATGATCGCCCAGGGGCGGTTTTTATCCGAGGACGACCGTGCCGCCATGCCACAGTATGAGAAGCACCAGCTTGCCCGGAATATCCGCACGTTCTTTGAGAACGTACCCCAGGAGCAGCCGCACCCCTATCCGTTTAGCTTCGATTATTGGGACGCGGTGAAGGCCATCGAGCCGCAGCTTGACAACCCGGCCCGCGTAGAGGAAATCTACCAGATGATGGTTCCCATTTGGGAGGCCACCCCGCAGGGCGACCGGATGTATAAGTGGCGGAAAACAGCCTTTGAAAACCTCACCGCCTTCCGGCAGGGTACGTTTACCCTCTTTGCAGAGCACAAGGAGCCTGCGGCCACAGCCGCGCCCCCGTCCAAAGCCTACGACCTGGGCTATGGCTACCTGGGGAACGGCCTCACCGTCTGGAACCGGCTGGAGGAAGAACGCGGGGACTACAAAACAGTAGCCCACATCGGCTCCGACCGCACGGTAACGATATACGATGAGGAAATGCCCCAGGCGGTGCGGGATGAAATTAAACGGATTGCGGATACCTCAGAAATGACCATTTCCGCTACCCAGGACGCGCCGGTGTTCGTTGTGCCGCCCAGGGTGCAGGAACCGCCCCAAAAAGAAGAAGCCCCAGACCCCTATCCTGCGCTGGCCGCCCAGGTGCTGCGCCTTATTGGCGAGTTTGACGGTTCCCGTATGGACTACGGCGAGGATGACGCCCAGGCGGTGGAGAATATTGCCCGGCAGCTCCACAATCCCGTGCGGCGGGAGGAACTCTATGAGCTGCTGCGCTCTTTCCTCGACCATGCCGACCCGGAGGAAGAAATCGCGGTGGATGTGGCCCTCTGCCTGGAGCAGATCGAGGCGCTTACCCCGGAGCAGGCTCTGCGGGAAGAAATCAAAACCTATCTGGATGAAGCCGGATACGCGGCGTCCGATGAGCTGATCGAGGACGGCATTTCTGAATACCGTTCCCATGGCGGCAAAGGGAACAGCCAGGATGTCGCCGGATTTATCGAGCGCGAGCTGTTAGCAGAAGAACCGGCTGCGGAAGCCATGCCATCCGGCCATGGGGAGGAATACCGCCTGCTGGGCCGCCTCAAAGCCGACTGCGACTACTTCCTGGGCGCTGGCGGACGTGCGGAAAAGCATTTGTGGGCCGGGAACGTGCGGGAGCAGATCGCCAAAATGCGGGAACTCTACGCCGCCCTGCCGGAAAAACCGGAATGGATCACACAGGAGGACATCAACCGCTACGCCCAGCGCATGGAATCGCCTTTTGAGGTGATGGTGTACCACCACTTTGAAAACGGGTTTGATGAACGGCTGGATTACCAAACGCTGGCGGAGGCTGAACAAGCTGCGCAGAAATATGTGGCCGGCACCATGGAGGGCGAGGATGGCTTTGCCTATGACGGCGCTGGTATCTACGATTTGAATGAGCGCCGGTGGCTGCGGGTTTACGGGGACTTCCCCGATGAACAGGCCATGGAGCAGGCGAAACAAGCCCCTGCCACAGAAGAACCGTCAGCCAGCCCAGAGCAGGCCGATTTACAGCCTAAAAAAGAAGAAGCACTCCCACTGCCGCCGAAGCGCCCCCGCCGTGAGCGCATTACCTTCACAACCCTGCACCCGGAAATCCCCAGGGATCAGCGCCATGATTTCCACATCACCGATGACGCCCTGGGCCACGGCACCCCCAGCGAGAAATACGCGGCCAATGCTGCCGCCATCCGCACCTTGAAGCAGATCGAAGCTGAGGAACGGCTGGCCACGCCCGAAGAACAGGAAATCCTGTCCCGCTATGTGGGCTGGGGCGGCCTTGCGGACTGCTTTGAGGAAACCAGCCCCCACTATGAGGAGCTGAAATCCCTGCTGGATTCAGAGGAATACGCGGCGGCCAGGGCCAGCACCCTCACCGCCTTTTACACGCCGCCTGTGGTTATCCGGGGAATCTACAAGGCTCTCGCGCAGATGGGCTTTACCCAGGGGAACATTTTGGAACCGTCCTGCGGCACCGGCAATTTCCTTGGTTTGCTCCCCACAGATATGGCGGGCAGCAAAGCCTATGGCGTGGAGCTGGATTCTATTTCCGGTCGGATTGCAGGGCAGCTTTACCAAAACGCCAGCATTTCCGTAAACGGCTTTGAAACCGTGCAAATGCCCGACAGCTTTTTTGATGTAGCTGTAGGAAACGTCCCCTTTGGGGATTTTAAGGTGCTGGATAGGCGATACGACAAGCACCACTGGCTCATCCACGACTATTTCTTCGGGAAAGCGTTAGACAAGGTGCGGCCCGGAGGCGTGATTGCCTTTGTCACTTCAAAAGGCACCATGGATAAGGAAAACTCCGCCGTCCGCAGGTATCTTGCCCAGCGTGCCGACCTCATCGGGGCCATCCGCCTGCCGGACAACACCTTCAAGCGGAACGCCGGAACGGAAGTGACCAGCGACGTCATTTTCCTGCAAAAGCGCGACCACATCACCGACTTAGACCAGGATTGGGTGCATTTGGACACGGATGAAAACGGAATCCGCATGAACCGCTATTTCGTGCAGCACCCGGAGATGATTTTGGGCGACATGGTGATGGAATCCACACGGTTCGGGCCGGACAGCGCCTGCAAAGCCCGCGAGGGGGAAGATTTATCCGAGCAGCTTGCCAATGCCATCCAGTTTTTGCAGGCGGAAATCAAGCCCTACGAGCTGGAGGAGCTGGACGAGGAGGAAGATCGCGCCATCCCCGCCGCCCCCAGCGTAAAAAACTTCAGCTACACCGTGGTGGACGGCCAGGTGTACTACCGGGAAAACAGCCTCATGCACCCGGTGGAAGTCTCCGTCACGGCAGAAAACCGTATCCGCGGCATGATCGAGCTGCGGGAATGTGTCCGCAGGCTCATTGAGTACCAGACCGAAGGCTACCCGGATGAGGATATTGCAGCCGAGCAGCAGAAGCTCAACGCCCTTTACGACAGCTTCACCGCCAAGTATGGGCTGCTGAACAGTCGCGGCAACAAGCTGGCCTTTTCGGAGGACTCCAGCTACTGCCTCTTGTGCTCTCTGGAGGTGCTGGATGAGCAGGGCAACCTAAAAAGAAAAGCCGATATGTTCACCCGGCGCACCATCCGGCCCCATGTGGCTGTCACCAGCGTGGATACGGCCAGTGAAGCATTGGCCGTGTCCATTTCGGAAAAAGCCCGTGTGGATATGGACTATATGGCAGAGCTGTCGGGCAAATCCCCGGAGGAACTGGAAAAAGAACTTGCCGGGGTGATCTACCGGGATATTCGCTGCGCAGAGAAACCGGAGGACATCCTGCCTTCCCTGGCGGATCTGGGCCGCTACCCCTTTGTCACGGCGGACGAGTACCTTTCCGGGAAAGTGCGCCAAAAGCTGCGGATGGCAAAAGCCTTTCTGGAGGCGGCCCCAGCCGGGCAAAAGGAAACCGCCCGCAGAAATGTGGAGGCCCTGGAGGCCGTCCAGCCCCAGGATTTGGGCGCGGGAGAGATCGGCGTCCGCATTGGCGCGAACTGGGTGCCCGTCGAGGTGTACCAGCAATTCATGGTGGAGCTGCTCACCCCCAATTACTATGTGCGGGACCGTATCAAAATCCTGCGCTCCGAAGCCACCGGCCAATGGAGTATCCGGGAGAAAAACGCCGACCGCAGCAATGTAAAAGCCAATACCACCTACGGCACCAAGCGGATGAGCGCCTACCACATCCTGGAGCAGACTCTAAATCAAAGGGATGTGCGGGTATTTGACTATATTGAGGACGAGAACGGCAAGAAAAAGCCCATCCTCAACAAGAAGGAAACCGCCATCGCCCAGGACAGGCAGGAACTCATCAAGCAGAAGTTTGCCGAGTGGGTATGGAAAGACATTGACCGCCGGGAGCTGCTGTGCCGTATTTACAATGAAACCTTCAACGGCGTCCGCCCCCGCGAGTATGACGGGCGGCATATCCGGTTCGAGGGGATGAACCCGGAGATCACCCTGCGGCCCCACCAGGTGAACGCCATCGCACACATCCTGTACGGCGGAAATACCCTGCTGGCCCACGAGGTGGGCGCGGGAAAGACCTACGAGATGGTGGCCGCCGCCATGGAGATGAAACGCCTGGGGCTTTGCACCAAGTCGCTGATCGTGGTGCCCAACCACATCACCGAACAGTGGGCGGCGGAATGGCTCCAGCTCTATCCCAGCGCCAACATCCTGGTAGCGACAAAGAAAGATTTTGAAACCCAGAACCGGAAGAAGTTTTGCAGCCGCATTGCCACCGGGGACTATGACGCCATCATCATCGGACATTCGCAGTTCGAGAAAATCCCTATCAGTGTGGAGCGCCAGCAGGCCATTTTGGAACGCCAGATCGAGGAAATCCTGGCTGGAATCGAGCAGGCCAGGGTGCAGAAAGCGGAACGCTATACGGTCAAGCAGATGGAGCGCACCCGGAAATCGCTGGAGGCAAGGCTTGCCAAGCTCAACGACCAGAGCCGCAAGGACGATACGGTCACTTTTGAGCAGCTCGGCGTTGACCGGCTCTTTATTGATGAGAGCCATTATTTTAAGAACTTGTTTCTGGCGACAAAAATGAGGAATGTGGGCGGCATTGCCCAGACGGAAGCCCAGAAATCCAGCGACCTGTTTATGAAAACCCAGTACCTGGATGAATTGACGGGCGGGCGCGGCGTGATCTTTGCCACTGGCACTCCCATTTCCAACTCCATGGTGGAGCTTTATACCATCCAGCGGTATTTGCAGTACCGGATGTTACAGGAGATGGGCCTTGTCCATTTTGATGACTGGGCGAGTAACTTTGGGGAGACTGTCACCGCCATCGAGTTATCGCCGGAGGGCACCGGCTACCGGGTCAAAACCCGGTTCGCCAAGTTTTATAACCTGCCGGAACTGATGGCCGCTTTCAAAGGGGCGGCGGACATCCAGACGGCGGATATGCTGGGACTCCCCGTACCAAAGGCCAACTTCCACACGGAAGTCATTAAACCGTCCGAGATTCAGAAAGAGATGATAAAGGGGCTGGCGGAACGGGCCGAGAAGATCCACGCCGGAGGGGTTGACCCCCATGTGGACAATATGCTGCGCATTACCAACGACGGGCGGAAACTGGCACTGGATATGCGGCTCATCCAGCCTCTGGCCCCGGACGACTCGGACGGCAAAGTAGCTGTCTGCGCCCGGAATGTGTTCCGCATCTGGGAACAGACCAAAGAAAAACGCTCTGCCCAGCTTGTATTCTGCGACCTGTCCACGCCAACCACTGACGGTTCTTTCAGCGTTTACGATGATTTGAAAAAGAAACTGATGGACGCCGGTATCCCGGAGGAAGAAATCGCATTTATCCACACAGCGGACAGCGAGGCTAAAAAGAAGGAGCTGTTTTCCAAAGTGCGCTCCGGGCAGGTGCGGGTGCTGCTGGGTTCCACGGCCAAAATGGGCGCGGGCACCAACGTCCAGGATAAGCTCATTGCCCTGCATGACCTGGACTGCCCCTGGCGGCCTTCCGACCTTCAGCAGCGGCTGGGCCGTATTGTCCGCCAGGGCAACGAAAACGAGGAGGTGGAAATCTATCGGTATGTAACGGAAGGCACTTTTGACGCTTACCTCTACCAGCTTGTGGAGAACAAGCAGAAGTTTATCGCTCAGATCATGACCAGCAAGGCTCCCGTCCGTGTGGCGGATGATGTGGATGAAACCGCCCTCAGCTATTCGGAGATCAAGGCGCTGGCCACCGGCAACCCGCTTATCATTGAAAAGTGCAACCTGGATATGGAGGTGGCGCGGCTGAATATGCTGAAAGCCAGCCACTTGAACCAGGTATATGCGCTGGAGGAGCTGGTGTACCGCAAGTACCCGGAGGAAATCACCCGGCTCACGGAACGGATCGAGGGTTATGAGCAGGATGTGGCGCTGGCGGCGGCCCACCCCAAGGCCCAGGAGGGCTTCTGCGGCATGGAGGTGGACGGCAGGCACTACGCTGAAAAGGAGGACGCGGGCAAGGCCATCATCGACGTCTGCACCCGTATGACCGGCTCCGACGCTGTTCTTTTGGGGCAGTACCGGGGCTTTTCCATGGTGCTGGCCTACGACGGCAGGAGCAATGAGTACCGGATCACCCTCAAAGGCACTCTTTCCCACACGGTGACGCTGGGGGCGGATGTGTTCGGCAATATCACCCGCCTGGACAACGCCCTGGAAAACCTTGCAGGCAGCCTGGAGGCCGAGCAAAACCGTCTGGAGGAAACCAGGGGCCAGCTTGAAAACGCCCGTGCTGAGCTGCAAACGCCCTTTGCCCGCGAGGCGGAGCTGGCGGAGAAAACCAAACGGCTCAAAGAACTGAACATCCTGCTCAACATGGATGAGAAAGACAAAACGCTGATGGACGACGGCCCCGACGAAGGGGAAGAAATGCCGGAAAGGAAGGTGGTGGGGCTGGAGCGTTGACCACCTGTGCCGGCTGGAGCAATCCAGCCGGCCTTCTACATATCTGAAAAGAATATCGCCCCCTTTTACATAGCCAGCCGCCCCATGCGGGCGGTAAATCTGCGGCTATGGAAAGGGGGCTGTATTTTTTTATGCCTTTTTATAACCAGGAGGAGATTGAAAAAGCGCGCCAGGTGGATTTATTCACCTACCTGCAAACCTGCGAGCCGCAGGAGCTTGTCCACGTTTCCGGCAATGTCTACTGTACCAGGGAACATGACAGCCTGCGGATTTCCAACGGCAAATGGTGCTGGTTTTCCCGTGGGATCGGCGGATACAGCGCGCTGGACTACCTCATCAAAGTCAAAGGCTGCTCTTTTATGGAGGCCATGGAGGCTGTCATCGGCAGGGCGGCCATCCCACCGCTGTCCCGTGCGCCCGCCACAAAGGAGGAAAAGCCCAAGCACCTGCTTTTGCCGCCGCCCGCCCCGGATAACCGGGCCATGCTCCAATATCTTGCAAGCCGGGGCATTGACAGGGAGATTTTGGACTACTGCGTCCAGACCGGGCGGGTTTATGAGAGCCGGAACAAGGGCCACGGCAACGTGGTTTTTGTGGGCTTTGACAAGGATGGCAAAGCGCGGTTCGGCTGCCTGCGGGGGATTGGCGAAGCCCGGTTCCACGGGGATTTAAGCGGCAGCGACAAGCACTATTCCTTTGCCCTGCCCGCCTGCGTGGAAAACCCGGCTGTCCATCTGTGCGAGTGCGCCATTGATGTGATGTCCTACGCAACCCTGTGCAAGCTGGACGGGATTGACTGGCGGCGGCACAACCTGTTATCCCTGGCCGGGATTTACCAGCCGAAGAAAAAGATCGAGGAAAGCAAGCTGCCCGCCGCCCTCACCCGTTTTTTGGAGGATCACCCCCATGTGAAAACCCTCTATCTCCATCTGGACAACGACGGCCCCGGCAGGCTGGCGGCCAAGGCCATCCTGGCGGCTATTCCCGAAGGGTACGAGGTGAAAAACCGCCCGCCGCCCCAGGGGAAAGACGTCAATGATTTTCTCTGCCACCGGCTGGGGATTCCCATCCGCAGCGCAAAAGGAAAGGAGCTGGAACGATGAAAGAGTACGACATTACCATCCGTGAGACGCTGGAAATGACGGTCACGGTGGAGGCGGAAAGCCGCGAGGAGGCCCGCCAGACAGTGGCCGACAACTGGAAAAACGGCGAATATATCCTGGACGCGGAGAGCTTTAAGGACGTGGAGTTTTATCCCAGAGGCCGAAGCCGCGACCGGGATGGACGATGAATTGTTTTTTTGGACGTCTGCAATTCCCCGCAGGGGAATGGAACGTGTATGTACCAGCAAGCATCGTGTTTGGTCGCCCAAACACCGCTTGTTAGGGGGAGCGC
>ENA-UOIV01000299-UOIV01000299.1-human-gut-metagenome-genome-assembly--contig:-C59-NODE-299-length-58201-cov-76.008909_pt1 | contig 58201 bp, 41 predicted proteins | sample MGYA00242333_ERZ723880 | MGnify/ENA metagenome assembly ERZ723880 | reverse complement strand
GCCTCCCTATTATATCTTTCCCTTCCCCCTTTGTCAAGTCCCTTTTTCGGGATTTCTCCAGCAAATGGGTACAGTCAAAAGCTGGAAAAATGCTTGCAGCCTTTTATTTTTATTTTAGCGATATTGCAACTGTGCAATGATCAGGTTGTTATAACCCGGCATGCTGTAGGTAAAGGTAGAGGTATCGTCCAGTTGGTTTTCCCCACCCATTTGATTGACCGCGTTTGCATAGGAAAAGAAAAGATACGGCTCCTGTTCAAATAAAGCGTCGTCTGCCTGCTGCATGGAAATGCCCTGATCAAGCAGCAGATAAATTTCAGGCGCTTCTTTCTCTTCCGCCAGCTCCGCCATTTTCCCCAGCGGCTGTTCTTCCAGCGTGCCGTCCAGCCTTGTAATAAACGCACCGTTTTGATAAAAGAAATTCTGTTGTAAAGATTCACACCGGGGTACAAATAAATTGAACAGCGCAATATATTCCTCATCGGCATTGCACACATCTTCTTCTGTCATACTGCTGTACAACGGCGCAATAGTATGGTCGTTGCTTTCAATAACGGCATCGCTTATATTAAAATACAAGTGGTCATCTGCCTCTGATACATCCTGGTCCATGTCGTTCCATGTTGCATCCAGATGATACCATTCACCGTTGATCTTAACAAGATTCCATTCGTGTGCTTCGTTTTCGTATTCGCCAAACAGCACGCACGATTCAATGCCCACGCAGCTGAAAAGAAGCTGAAGCGCTTCACTGTAGCCTTCGCACACAGCCTGCTTGTTCACAATCGCGCCGTAAGGAGAGTAACGCGACCATTCTCCGTCGTCGACATACGTGCAGGAATCTATGATATAGTCGTGCAGGAAAAGCTCCCGTTCGTATTCGCTCAAGCCCTGCGGCACCAGCTCCACGATATTTCTTAGCTGGCGATGAAAACGTGCCTGTGCCTGGTTACAGGCCTCTGCCGACAGATGCGAATACATTTGAAAAGAGCGCCCCTGGGCATAATCCTGACAGACGTAAACCCCATCCAGCCAAAATACCTGCGGATGATCTATTTCAAAAGCGGCCGCCACCTTATAAAAACGTGCTTCGCTGAAAGAGGCATCCGTTTGGATTGTTTGGATCGGGTAGCTGCCATATAGGCTGTCTGCTCTCTCAGAAATTTGGTAAACCGCCTTTTCAAGTTGTTGATAAACCTGTTGCTCCTGGCTGTCCAAAGCGCTGTAGCCAAAGGTAGCGGGCTTATAGCTATAGCCTTCCCGTGCAACGTAATCATACTGCTCTATCTGCGTATAAGAAGAGAACGTATCTTGCACCAGACGCTCATACAGGGGCGCAAAAGAGGCGCACGAGGAGCAAATGCAGATGATGACAAGCGCAAGTACCGCCAAAAGCCACTTTTTATACATAAACGAACGCCCCGCCTTTCCGCTATCTTCCTGCATTTGCACGGTGTACATTACAAATCAGCCGGTCCAGATCCTCTAAAGAGCAAAGTCGTCCGGCCTCTTCCCGAAAGCGTGCCGCGCCGTTAAATCCCTTTAAATACCATGCTACATGCTTTCTTGCTTCCTTCATGCCATGCGCCTGCCCTTTATACGCACAAATTGCTTTTATATGCCTGCGCATGACCGTCAGCTTTTCCTCCACAGAAGGCGGCGGTAATAAGCGCATATCGGAAAGCCATGCATGAATTTGTGCAAAAATCCATGGGTTCCCCAGCGCTCCCCTACCGATCATGAGCATATCGCAGCCGGTTTCTTCCAGCATTTGCGCCGCCGCCTGCGGCGATGTAATATCCCCGTTGCCAATCACCGGCACGCTCAGCGCCTGTTTGACCTTCCAAATAATTTCCAGGTCTGCACAGCCCGCATAAAACTGCTGCCGAGTCCTTCCATGCACGGTAACGGCGTCTGCGCCCGCTTCTTCACAGCGTAAAGCCACCTCTACGGCGTTTGTGTGCAGGTCGTCCCAGCCTTTGCGTATTTTAACGGTAACGGGTATATCCACCGCCTCTTTTACAGCCCTGACAATTTGCGCGCAGAGCTTTGGCGTCTTCATCAAAGCGCAACCGCTGCCGTTTCCACTGATTTTAGGCGCGGGGCAGCCCATATTAATATCTATAACATCCGGTGAAAAACGCATTGCTGTCTTTGCCGCCGATGCAATCGCCTGCGGCTCACTGCCAAAAAGCTGCACAGCGGCCGGGCGTTCTTTGGCTGTAACTTGCATGAGCTCTATAGATTTTTCGCTGTGAAAAGACACCCCCTTGGCGCTGACCATTTCACTTACCACGTAAGAAGCGCCAAAGTCCTTGCAGAGCTCTCTGAAGGCCCTGTCTGCAACCCCGGCCATAGGCGCCAGCGCCGCATAGCCGTTTATTATAACATTCCCTATGTTCATGTTCTTCCCTGTCTTTTCCCTCAGAATTGCTTTTTCATCCCCTTACCCTGCAACGGATGCTTCCGTCTTTTCAGTTGCAGGCTCCGTTGCTGAATCTGAAGCAGGCTCGTCTGCTTTCAGCTTAGCGTCCGTCTGCGTCCCGTCAGAATACGCCATATGTGTATAGATCTGCGTTAAAAATTCATCGGGATATGTTTCGTCCAGAAACACATCAAACGCGCTCCTGGCCTCTACACCCTCATGACGGGCAGACATACGGTTGACCGCAGCGGCAGAGATCAAGCAATTAAAGGCCATAAATATAGCAAGCACCCATGTTAACGCCTTTCCTATCCGATTGGGGATTTTTTCAATCATTCTGGATAAGAAAGGATAAATCAGCTTGATCCAGGCAATGGCAAGCGCGCCCCAAAACAGCGCATATAGCAGGCTTGTTCTTCCGCCTATATTCCCGATCATGTCGCTGTAATCCCATGAGACCGTACCCAGAAACGTTTCCTGATACCAGCTGCATATATACTCAAACGCCGCACCGAGCACGGCGCCACACACAAATATCCAAACGCTGTTTTTTTTGCGCAGCCAGTAAAGCGCCATTGTCATGAGTACCGCGCCAAAACCGTAAACCGGATTAAACGGTCCATAAATTACGCCCTTGCGCGACTCATAATGGTGGTCTACGATCAGGCAGAAAATCACTTCCAATACTACGCCAATAAACGCGCCAATAAAAAACACCCAAAACAGCTTATAAAAATTCAGCCCCTTTGCAAAGCTTTCTTTTTTTTCTGGCTGCACCGGCTCTTTTTTACCGGGATGCCGTTTGCTTTTGAGCCTGATATACCGTTTTCCGCCGATCCATACGCCTATGCGGCGCTGCAATTTTTCCTCCTGTGCAGTCTTTGAGGTATTTGTACCGGTTTGTTCTGCCATGCTTTCCGGCTGCCTGTCAGGCTGCAAAGACGTTGCCTCTTCTTTTTGTATGTCCTTTTCTTTCTGTTCAGCTATAAAATCTATCCCGTTTTGCTTTTTTTCCACAAGCTCACCTCTTATCTGCTTTGTTTATCCATCCGGGTCTGCATATGCGATTATTATAGCATAATTCAGGGGCTTGTCAATTTAGCAGGAGCATTGGCAAACATTACAAGTAACCGTCCTTTTTTGCGGCAAAACACAAAGGTACACGGAGGCATTGCAACAAAAGGCATACCGTTTTTGCCGCACCAAAGCTTAAGGCTGCACATAACCTGTAAAAAAGCACAATGGAGGGATTACTTCCATGACCATTCATACGGTCCAACGGGGCGATACGCTTACAGGCATCGCCCAAAGATACGGTACTTCTGTACAGCGCATTTTAACCGACAATGGACTTACGCCGGAACAGAGGCTTGTAACCGGCCAGGCTCTGCTGATTCTTATTCCGTCGGAAACCTATACGGTCCTCCCTGACGATACGCTGTATACGATTGCAAGCCGCTATGGTATTTCTGTTATAACGCTTGTGCAAAACAACCCGGACCTTGCAAACGCGCCGCTGTATCCGGGGCAGACGCTTACTATACGCTTTGACAACGACAGAATACGCGGGCTATATATAAACGGATACGCATACCCCTATATCCGTATGCCGGTACTGCGGCGTGCGCTGCCGTCTATGACCTATCTGACCATTTTCGGATATGGCTTTACCGAAGACGGTACGCTGATCCCCATTGATGACCAACCCCTGATCAATGCTGCCTATACATTTAATACGGCGCCCGTTATGCTGCTTTCTTCCATGACAGAAAACGGCAATTTCAGTACAGAACGTGCAAGCCTTTTATTTCGTGATATTGAATTGCAGAACAAAGTGCTTGACAATATTATCAGCGTTATGCTGGAAAAGGGATATGTCGGCCTGGATTCTGATTTTGAATACATTGACCCGCAGGATGTGGCCGCTTATGTAGCCTTTCTTGAAAATGCGGCGGCACGCTTGCATGTGTATGGCTTCTTTCTGAACACCGACCTTGCCCCTAAAACTTCTGCAACACAGGAGGGCCTGTTATATGAAGCACATGATTACGGCCGTATTGGCGCAATAGCCGATACCGTTTTGCTGATGACCTATGAATGGGGCTATACCTATGGGCCGCCTATGGCGATTGCGCCGATCAACCGTGTGCGTGAAGTTGTAAGCTACGCTGTGACAGAAATCCCGCCGCAGAAAATTATGATGGGAGTTCCAACCTATGGCTACGACTGGCCGCTGCCGTTTGTGCAGGGTGTTACACAGGCTACCGTTTTAGGTGCGCAGGAAGCCGTTGCACTTGCCGCGCGTTACAACGCCTCGATACAATTTGACCAGACTGCGCAGTCCCCTTATTTCAATTACCGGGACAGCAACGGGCAGGCGCACGTCGTTTGGTTTGAAGATGTACGCAGCATCCGGCAAAAGTTTAATTTAATTGATGAGTTTTCTTTGCGGGGCGCAGGATATTGGAATATTATGCGGCCATTTGCGCAAAACTGGTCGTATATCAGCGCGGCTTATACGATCAATCGGACGACACAATAGAATAGCCGCCTTACTTAAAGCCAAGCTATGCACTGCATGTTAAGCCACCATAGCCACTGGGGAAGCTTGGCAGGCTGGCGACATTTAAAAAGCGCATCGGCGTATACTTGCACAAAATTTAAAAAAGCGTATCCCAATATTGGGGATACGCTTTCCCTTGTTTGCGGTACCTGGCAAATACCATTGCTAAAACCTGAAATAGGGCAATCATACTCCCGCACGGGCAATAGACTACAGATGCTTTAAAACAAGGTGATGCTACGCATCTGCAAAATAATTTTTGTCGTTAGAATATACAGCCCTATTGTTTTTTGCTTATACTGCCTGCAGCATAATGCTTTGGATACCATTGTTGAAACCACACGGTAAACACCCCCATTAAAACAGGAAAGGCTGCGTTAAAGATGCCGGTAAAATCAGATAACGGTGTCTGCAACAAAAAGAATGTGCATACAGCCGTAATGAAATACAAAACGCCCCAGCAAGCGGTCAAAATGCGATTTGTCCGCAAAAACAACAAATTGCTGAATGCCGCTTTTCCTCCGTAATTTTTCATGGAATACCATGCAGAAAGTGGAATTTTCATAAAAACCGTTAGGAACCACATCAACCCAAATGCAAAGTAAGACAACGGGATGAGCAGAATAATCGGAACCCCCAGGACAGCAAGCAGACTGATAAGCGACACAGCAAATATTGTAACAGATTCAAATGCGGTCAGTTTAAATTTTAAGAAAAAAAACGGCAAAGCCGAACATAGCAGAATACCTGTAATCCCTCCCCAAAAATTGCTAATGGGAATAAAAATCCATAGAGCAATCCATGGCAGCAGCATAACGGTCATGTTTGTATTCTTTTCCGCCGAACAGGCTGTATGCTTTTTTTCCGGCTTCCGGTTGTTCCCGCTAAAGTACTCGTCCCATTTAAGCATGATATTAAAATCGCCCGTTACTTTATAGAGATGCTCCATCAAAGCCTGTTCTCCGCTTATTTCCCCCCGGCTTATTTTTTGCCACACTGAAAAAGGCGTTTCTATTTTTGTTGTGTATGGCAGAAAATTTTCCGTAAGCACTGTGTGGCCGTCTTTTTTAAGGACAATCTGATAAGTCTTTTCGATGTCGATATAATAAAACTCCAGCACCACATCATGATTTTCCCATGCAGCTGGATTATATAATGCAGCCATCTGCCGGGTAAAAAGCAAAGAAGGTTCAACCTTCTGTTTCTTCTGCGTATCTTTTTCAATACCCCAGCTTGCATCTGCCATTTGTTCAAATACATTTCTTGGAAATAAAAGCTGCCCAAGCTTTTCTTTTGTTTTTGTTGTAATTGCGCCACCAGCAAACTCTGCACCAGCCGCCTTTACCGTTAGAAGATACTCCTCTGTTCGTCCCTTTAATTCAGGGACCCGAAACAATTCGCCTTGCCCGCAATACAAGGTTGTATAATTTCCTTTTCCATATATTTTATCAAATTGTGCATTGACAGAAGTATAATTGCCCTCTGCCGTGTAAAAACCGCATGTGGAAATGATGACGTATTGCTTACCGCTTATATCATATCGGCACAAATGCCCGCCCGTATCTGCTTGACTGTCCATAAAAGGAAGATACATTGGCAGCAGCCTGTCAATTAACATTTTCAACTGTGACGGCAAGCTGAAATGGTAAAGTGGAAAACTATATATTATTATATCTGCCTGCAGTATTTTTTTCAGAACACCGGACATATCGTCATGCATCACACATTTTCCGGGTGTTTTTTCCCAGCAGGCAAAGCATCCCTTACATGGATGAATCTGTAATTTGTTGATATCTATTCTATCAATATTTGCAGCGCCTCTTTGTGTATAGCCATCTATAAAAGCATTTGTTAATTTTAATGTATTGCTATGCTCTCCCTTCGGACTGCCATTTAATATTAAAATATTCATAAAAATTCCTCCAATTGGTGCATGCACCTTTCAGCCCATTCCATACACATTCTGACATAGCTATAGCCAAAATCTGCCGTAAATTGCCAATGCAACGCTTCATATGGAGATACCTCCCTGCTGTATTGCTTTATGCTGCCGGGGATCGTATGCATACTGTCTAAAAACAAACGGCAATCTGCTGCAAAATTTTTGAGGATAGTTAAACTTTGTACAGGCGTGATATTGCCTGAAAAGAAAACCTTCATTAAAAACGCACTTTTAAAGTCGTTTGTGGTATTTTCGCTTCCATCGGCAAGCCAACGGATAAATTCCTTCCTGCCTGCATCGGTAATAGAATAAAGCTTTTTGTTTGGTTTACCGTTTTGAATAATACGTTCGTGTGTTGCAAACCCCTTTTTTTCAAGCTTATCCAGCGCAAGGTAAATATGGCTGTTTTGCGCGTGCCAAAAAAACTGTACAGATTCGTTAAAAACCTTTGCCAAATCATAACCGCTCATTTTTCCGTAATTTAAAAACCCTAAAATACCGTGGGAAAGCGACAAGGCCTGCCCCTCCTTTCAATAGTATAATTTTATTATAGTATAAAATTATACTATAAGTACGTATTTATTATAATTTTCTTTTCCTCGTTTGTCAAGCAATAAAAATTTTTTTGACAGGATTTTCCTGGTATGTATACGCTTGCGATTGTGAAGTATTTTTGTTTGAACACAATTGATTTACCACAGAAAAAAATAAATGACGATATATATTTGATCCGTGACTACAGACACAGGGGCAACTTGGCAAGCTTTTTTGCGCGCGTTTACAACCGAGCAGATAAGCTGAGCATGACCTTTTGCGGAAAAAAGATGCAGCGAAACGAGCGCGCCGGCAACTTTTCTATAAAAAGTCGCCGCAAGCGATATGACGCTTGCGGCGACGTGGTCGGGATGACAGGATTTGAACCTGCGGCTTCTTCGTCCCGAACGAAGCGCGCTACCAAACTGCGCTACATCCCGTCTTTTATGTAATTTGGAAAAATAAGCTCCGATAGACCCAATCGGAGCTTATCCACTGGCTGCGGAACTAGGATTTGAACCCAGACAAACAGAGTCAGAGTCTGCCGTGCTACCATTACACAATTCCGCATTACTGATTACTAAAACAGCAATAATTATTATATCTGATTTATTTGGATTGTCAATACCTTTCATGATTTTTTTTGACATTTTCAATGGTTGTCCGGCTTGCGAAAGCTATAACAAAAGTATATAATAAACGCACACCCATTATACATGGAATTTATATTTTTTATAAAGCAGGTGATAAAATGAAATATGCAGTTGTGCTATGCGACGGGATGGCAGATTATCCAATTGAATCCCTGCACGGAAAAACACCCATGGCCGTAGCGAACAAACCGTGTATGAACGCGCTTGCCGCAAAAGCGGAGGTGGGACTTGTAAAAACAGTGCCAGACGGCTTAAAGCCCGGCAGCGACGTTGCAAACCTTTCTGTCATGGGATATGACCCCGCGGTGTATTATACCGGCCGTTCCCCGCTTGAGGCCGCCAGTATTGGCATCTGCTTAAAAAGCGACGATGTAACGTTCCGCTGCAATCTGGTTACACTTTCTGAAGAAGAAAATTATGCCGATAAAACCATGCTTGACTATTGCGCCGACGATATTTCCAGTGAAGAAGCCAAAGTTCTGATCGAGTACATCCAGAAAAACCTGGGAACAGACATTTTTTGCTTTTATAACGGCGTCAGCTACCGCCACTGCCTTGTCTGGTCAAAGGGAGATCCTCATCCCGGCGAGCTTACACCCCCGCACGATATTACAGGCAAAAAAATCGCCGCATATATTCCAAAAGGGGAAAATACCGCCGGTTTGTATCAATTGATGGTAAAAAGCTACGCTTTGTTGGAAAATCACCCAATTAACCAAAAAAGGCGGGCGTGTGGAAAACGCCCGGCAAATTCCATTTGGCTTTGGGGCGAGGGCCAAAAGCCCGCATTGGACAGCTTTGAAAGCAAGTTTGGCCTGAAAGGCTCTGTTATTTCGGCGGTCGACCTGCTCAAAGGGATTGGCATTTGCGCCGGGATGCGCACATGCAACGTGCCGGGCGCAACCGGATACATAGACACAAACTTTGCAGGTAAGCTGCAGGCGGCCGTACAAGAGCTGCAAGACGGACAGGATTTTGTATACATCCATATAGAAGCGCCCGACGAATGCGGACACCGCGGAGAGCTTGCAAATAAAGTCCACGCAATTGAACAGATTGACCAGCTGATTTTATCGGATTTGGTCCGGGCTATGCAGAAAATGGGTGACTATTCCATTTTAGTCCTGCCCGATCACCCCACGCCGCTGGCGATCAAGACACATTGCGCCGACCCTGTCCCCTATCTTTTATATCGCAGTACCGTGCAAACAGACAGCGGCGTTTCTGTATTTGACGAAGCAAGCGCCAAAGCTACCGGTATCTTTATTGAAAAGGGCGATACGTTAATGAAGCACTTCTTAAAAAAATAACCTGTGCAAAAACAGACCGTAAGTTTCTTACGGTCTGTTTTTATTTTGCAGATCACATACCATGGATTTGGTCTGCAGTCAGCAAATCAATCCCTTTTTCGCTTAAAATTTCAATCGCCTTATCCTCGTCGTCCACTCTTAAGATTACAAATGCTTTTCCCTTTTCTCTGCTGATAAAAGCATACAGGTATTCCACATTGATTCCATGATCAGACAAAATACGCACGGCCTTTGAAAATTCACCGGGGCGGTCGTGTACGCCAATTGCAATGACACTTGTCAAAGATACCGTCATACCGGCCTCTTTAAACGCGGCAACCGCCTCCTGCGGCTTATCTACAATCAAACGCAAAATACCAAAATCACTCGTATCTGCAACAGACATTGCACGAATATCAATTCCGGACTTTGCCAGAGCTTCGGTAATTTCTGCAAGCCTGCCCGATTTATTTTCTACAAAAATAGACAACTGCTGTATTTTCATCGTATTAGCCCCTCTTTTCTGTTCATTAAAATTTTAACAGGATCTGCCTTGTTATGGATTGCGGTTATCAATTACCCGGACTGCCTTGCCCTGGGAACGCGGCAGGCTTTTGGGCTCAACCAGCCTGATCTTTGCGCTGATGTTCAAAGTAGAATGCATTGCCTCTGCAATTTTCCGTTCAATACTTTCCAGGTGCTTGACGGTATCAGAGAACATCTCCGGCGTCATTTCAACCTGGATCTCCATACTATCCAGGTTATTCTTTCTATCTACTACAATTAAATAGTTCGGTGCCATTCCAAGGGAAAGCAGCACATGCTCCACCTGTGACGGAAAGACGTTAATGCCCCTGATAATCAGCATATCATCCGTTCTGCCCCTTGTTTTGGACATTTTGACAAGCGTTCTGCCACAAGTACATTTTTGCCTTGAAAGTTTGCAGATATCCCTTGTGCGGTAGCGTAAAAGCGGCAACGCTTCTTTTCCAATACAGGTAAACACCAGCTCTCCATATTCTCCGTCGGGAAGAGGCTTTCCTGTGTCCGGATCAATGATTTCCGGATAGAAAAAGTCTTCGCACACATGCATGCCCGTTTGCTCGCAGCATTCATAAGCAACACCAGGCCCTGCAATTTCAGACAAGCCGTAAATGTCATATGCTTTAATATCCAAAATGGCCTCTATTTCCCTGCGCATGCGGTCGGTCCATGCCTCCGCACCAAATACGCCGGCCCTGAGCTTAAGCGTTTTGGGATCAATCCCCATATCCCTTACTGTTTCCCCTATATACATCGCATACGACGGTGTACAGCAAAGGATGTCTGAACCGTAGTCCTGCAAAATCGTAACCTGGCGCGCCGTGTTCCCTGCAGACACCGGGATTGCAGTTGCACCCAGCTTTTCCGCACCATAATGCAGCCCCAAGCCGCCTGTAAAAAGGCCGTACCCGTAAGAAACATGTACAAAGTCGGACTTGCTTCCGCCTGCAGCGACAAGCGCCCTTGCGCAGCCCTGTGCCCATACGTCTATATCATTTCTGGTATATCCAACAACCGTTTGCTTGCCTGTAGTACCGGAAGAAGCATGTATGCGGATTAAATCGTCAAACGGTACGGCAATCAGGCCAAAAGGGTAATTGTCGCGCAAATCCGTTTTATAGGTAAACGGGAGCTTTGTAACGTCGTCTATACTACGAATATCGCCCGGCTGCAGCCCCATTTCATCAAACCGTTTTTTATAAAGCGGCACATGGTTATAGCAATGCTCCACCATTGTAACCAGTCGCTTGGACTGCAGGGCGCGCATGGTTTCCCTGTCTGCGCATTCCATTTTGGGGTCATAGAATTGATCTGCCATTGGTATCACTCCTAAAACTTATAAACTTAATTATACAAACGGTATAATTAAATATAAAATTAACAACTGTAAAACGGTTACCGTACGTTTTGCTTACGAATATCTGTATGATTACTTGTATTATTATATAATATTTTCATGTTCTGTACAATCCAAATTTCTCTTTTCATTTCTTTGCATTTTAAACAAAAAAATGCGTATTTACCCTTTATTTGCCGCCTTATATCCCACAAAAACACCCCTGCTGTGCTTACACGTATATGTAAGCACAGCAGGGGTGTTTTTACCTTATATGTATATCTGGAAAACCAACGCCAAAGCCTGTCCCCATTGTAATACATACTGCGTCCTTATAATCTGCAAAATAAAGTGCTACCGCCGTACCGTCGTGCACAAGCGTTACCCTTACTTTATGCTTAAGCCTGCCCGAGAGCTCCTCAGAAAGGCACTCCGCATAATTTTGACAAAGTGCAGATAGCTTTGCATAGCCGCCGCGCCGATCGTTTAACCGTCCACCGACCGTATAGCTTGCAATGCTTATAATAATTTCGTCCCCTACTTCTCCATACTGCTGGGCTTCCCGGTAGGTATTCAATATGATTTTCAGCAAATATTTATGCAAACATTTTGCTTGTTGCATTCTCTCTTGTGGATCGTGCGCATCACAGGACATATACTTTGATTCAAAGGAAGGAAGCGTTGTGATCCCAATGAAATCTCCATTTGATTTCTTCACGATGCTGCGCTTGATATTGGTTTGTCCAAAATCGAACACCGTGCTGATTCCTTCTGGTTTTTGAATCAGGGACGCGCACCCCATTATACCTACAAATGAGGCATTGTCAAACAAAACAAAGTTATACGGCTTGACCTGCGCCGTTTTAAAAAGCGCGTATGCATAATGCTTTAAACGCCTGCCCAAAAGCCCGTTTGCCAAGCCGCCGACCAATATAACCGTTTCCAGGCCGGCCCAATATTCCCAATGGGCGTCGTTCCAGTCGGGGCGCGCGCGCCGATTTTCCTCTTCCCCTTTTTTCAGTGTCAGAAAAATCATCCCCAGCCGATAGCCAAACTTTTTGACCAACGCATCTGCCGCCGCGGCAATCTCCTTCCGGCTGTCGGTCAGGCGCTGTTCCAGCACCAGTGGGAGCTGGCGCTGCGGCGTATTTGCAAGATCAACCTCTAAACGGCAAGCGTTTTCCTCCATTTCGCGGATCAACACAGGTGTACTGAAAACCTGATCGGCTGTTTTTCCCTGCAGGCTGTCCTCTATCCCCTGCACCGGTAATTTTGCCAACACCAGCCTGTTCAACGAACAGTTTTCCGCAAGGTATTGTCCATCTTTTTCATCTATATGGATAAACGGATTTTTCATTTTTCTTCGCATCCTATCCAAAAGGTCAGTTTTCTTCGTTTTTCCGGACAGACATGACCGTACTGAGCATAATGGTGACACATACAATGCTCGTTACAATCGTTAAAATACAAACGGCTTTTGCAAAGACGCCTACAGGAACAATATCGCCAAACCCAACGGTTGCAAACGTGACGCACGTATAGTAAAACATATCAAAATAAGAATACGCTGCTGTACCGGCAAACGCATCCGCACGATGCAGCGATCCCGTATAGGAAAGCCCCGCCAAAATCACTAAAAACAGCAAAATGATCAAAATGGTAGATTTCCAAAGATTCTTAAACGTAAGCGTTCTGTTTTTTTCCCCGGCCTCTTTTAAAAGCAGAAGCAGCAGAATAAAAGTCAGAAAATAGCAAAACAGTAAATTGTATATGGCTAAAACAAACGTAGCTGCTCGTTCCATATGCGAATGAAACGAAAGGTTAATAAAATAGAAAAGCAGCATAACGATATTAATGGAAAACAACGTATTCATTCTGGCGTTTTCAATAGCCAACAGCTTTCTGATAAAATAAGCTAAAAACCAGACCAGCTCATTAAAAAAAACAGCTGTCAGCGCAGCGCAGGGCAGGCACAGAAACGCTGCTGCCACCGCTCCCCACTGCATATACAGCCACAGAAAAAAGGCAACTGCAAAAACCAGTAAAAGAAAAAGCAAAAACAGCTTATGCGCGCCGAGCTTCCCTTGGATAGATCTGCGCACCTGCCGGTACGGCATGTGCATCAGCGTGCGTAATTTCCCGCTGCTTTCCGCCAGCTGTAAGCTGTTTTTCTTGACCCGCCAGAACAGCAGCATGGTCATCAACGACAGCACGGCGCCAATAATTAAAAGCATATCGCCTTCAAGCAAACCAAAAAGCATGTTTTCCCCCTTATTCATAAAGCACCAGGACAACCCTATCCCATGCGGAGGCAGGCGCTCACCTTTTGCACAAGACCGACACGTAAAACAACCGATACAAGGCTTTCAGTACAGCCAATCCGGACCGCCGGAAACAAGGGCATGAAACGGCCGGCTGTAAGCCATGTAGCTTGTATAGATACAAATTTCATTCTTTTTTCTATTTTTTAACTTATTTATTATAACATTTTTGAAGGTTTTTGAAAACAGTTTTTCACAATTTTATGCATATTAAACATACATATCATACAAGGTGCTGTTCTTACACTTTTGTTTCTAAACACACCTTACCTGTTGTCACAAAAAACGTATTTTTCGAAAAGCCGGCATCGTAATCCCCACTGCAATACCCGTAACCGCCCCTGCGGCAAGGGAAGCCAGTAAAAGCACCGGGTAATAAATAAAAACAGAAGAATCCGTAAGGAGCGCAGCCACGCCAAGCTGCGCCGTGTTATGCACTACCGCGCAACTGATCCCGATTCCCACATAGCCAAAGCAATTGCTTTTCACGCAAACAAACAGGTAAAATACCAGCGTGCTGAGCACACCGCCTGCCAAGCTCATAATAAAAGCGACGCCGCCCCTGGTAAGCCCTGCGAAAACCGCTTTAAACAGTGCTGCGGTAAGCCCGGACGCCAGCCCAAGGCTTTGGGTTGCAAACATGGTTGCTATATTGGAAAGGCCCAGCTTAACCCCTGGTAAAGGTATAGGAAAATCCGGAAGCATGGATTCCAACGCAGCCAGTATGACAGCTACGGCGCTAAACAGCGCCGTCTGCGTAAGCCATAAAAACTTCGGCATCATTTTGGCTGTATATTTTTGTTCCATTTTTTCACCCCGTTATTGCGTCAGGCGCATCCTCTGTGCCCTCCACACTTTGCAGTTCAAGCGTGACCCTCGCAGGTAAACAGATTGCCATTTGTCCGGCCTTGGTAAGCTTTCCGGTATTGACACAAATTTTATCCCTGCATTCGGAACTTTTTACACAGGCTCCGTCATTTTCAAATAAAATAATCAGCGGTATATCACCTTTTACAGGAAAAAGATAGGGTGACTGCACGGTTTGCAGCTCCACCTCTTTTATAATCTTTCCGTCCTGTCGAACCACAGCCTTTAAGTCGCCGGATTCCCGAAAAAACATTGCCAGCATGCAAACGGCGGCAACCGCAAAAACCGCCAGCGCTACCAGCGCATCCAGCGGCTTAAAAACAGAAATCTTTTTTTCTTTATACGCACGTTTCATACCAAATACACCTTCCACAGCGCATTTTTACCCGACACGCATAACGCTGCCCTCTTTATACTTTGAACGGAAAACGACGGACGGGATATCCCGTCCGTCGATAATCATGATCTTTCAACCCCAGGGGTCAATATCCGGTATGGACTCCGGCGGATCAGAAATGCCGGGATCGTATATACTTCCTACCTCAGGGTCATTAGGGTCAAGCATGATCCGTTCAAATGTAAAAAGGATTTTCTCAACCTCTGGTTCCATATACTTTTTTTTCATGTTCAGAACCTCCCGTCCATCTTTGATGAAAATTCCCATCTATAGAATACTTTAAACGAATTAATTTGAAATCCCTGGAATATTCACCGGTGAACCGACCTCAATATTACTATATGCCCTCTGCGTTGTACCACCCTCGTCTGTGTATTCCACATAAGCGCGTAAATAATACTTGGTCGTGCTTACCGTGCCGCTGTCATCATAGATATTGGCCCGGATCAACACATTGCCGCGATTTTCTTTGTTCAGACTTGCCGTAATATCCACAGGTGCAGACCAATCCTGCTCGGTGGGTGTCTGGCTGCCGTCTATAATCGCTCTTTGTACAAACAACCTTGCATTAAACTGCCCAAGCGGATTAATCATACGTGTGGAATATACAATTTTTACTTTATCCACAGAGTTTTCCACATAGGTCTCATAAATAACCTGATCAATAGATGCACCCGGCGTTTGTGTATTCAGCGTCGTATTGTCGCTGTATACAGGCATAAGCACCGTATCCTGCGTTATGATCGTAGTAAACTTCTCCCTGTAAGAAACAATCTGCTGGGATTGGACGTCATACCATCCAAAGAAGGTACACGCTTCACCATTTGCATCTGTGGATTCCTTTGGTGCTTCAACTGTTATACCGTAAAGATATTCCACCTGCGTAGAAGTTTTGTTCGGATCTGTATACTGAACATAGGGGATCGTGGTTTCATCCTCTACTTCAATTGGCGCCGAACTGATATTTTTAATCTCTGGCATACTGTTGAGCGTACCCACCGATACTTCAACGCCGCCGGCTTCCTCAGGCGCATTGACAAGCGTTACGGAATATTGCCTGGTTTCTACTTTTTGCGGAATAATATTAACCGTGTTGCTTTCCCTGAACTTGAGCTGATCTGCTGTAGGTGTAGGCCAGAAATATTCATTTACGCGGCTGTCAACTCTTGGGAATATTTTTGTAAGATCTGCAGATACATATACCTCAAGCGGCTTTACAACTGTATTGACATTTTGCAGCTGCGTATGTGTCAGTACATCGCCTTCTTGATAGAAGCGCTCTGTTTCCACCGGATACTCAAACGTAGCCATATAGGTAAGATTATACCATCCATGGACAGAATCCGCAATACCAATTGATGAATGGTAATCATTATAACTTGTTATATAATATACCTTATTATTTCGTATACCATCTGCAACATTGAGCAGAGCTGTTGCCTGCTTTGTTTCGGTAGACGTGTCTACGCCATCCTCATAGAAACGGATCGTTGCAATGTTGCTGTGATAGCTTACCCTGAAAATGTAGCCGTCAATATCATAGCTGATTCCGTTGACCATGGTAATCGGCTCAATATCAACCGGTTTTCCGTCGCCGATGGCAGACGTATCTTCTACCCCGGCGGCGTTAAAGGCTTGCCATCTAAGCCCTTCTACCGTCCACGGATGCTCCTCGCTTGCCAGCATATCCTTGGTCAAAATAAAGTAAGAGGTGTACGTATCTGCACCTGTTCTTACCCTAAAGCGGGCTGTAAAGTTCACCCTGTCCGTGCTGACCGGCGTATACAGATACGTATATTGCTCGTTGCCCAGCGTATCGAACGGTTCCTGCACCAGCGTTTGACCTCTGAACCACCCTTCAAAGCGATATGCGTCTTTCTGCTCCTCCGTCTGCGTTGCAGTTGCCTGTACAGAAATATTCAGTGGCTCTGCAATCGTTTCATCCGGGAAAGCATACTGCAGTGTGTAGTAACCGTCGGAATAATGGCCAATACCCGAGCGCACAAGGACGTCGTCGTTATAATGGATATTGGCAGAGAAAGAATTGAGCGAACCGCCCGTTGTAACATTGTACACGGTAGTACTATGTCTGTATGCAATAATGTCGGCTCTGTTTTCAGATATACTCAGCGCCGGTACCCTGCTGGGCAGATCAATCCAGATTTCGCTTGTATCAAGCGCTGTCGCAGCCGGTACAATACCGCCCGTTGCAATATCGCCGTTTTCATCAAGCGTTGCACCATACGTTACGCCATCTATGGTTACCGCATACTTGGCTATAATCTCGTTTTGCAGGGTTTCTGTATCTACCGTATACGGCACGGCAAACGTAACACTGTAAACGGTACTTTGGTCAATGGTTCTATATGCTTCGATTGAATTGGGAATATAACTGTAAAGACCGCTGTCGGTTGATGTTCTGTTAATTACAATTGCATTTGCCGTACTGGTATGCGCATCCACATAGAATGTAACGTTTCTCGTCTGCACATTGTGATAGAAGTAGTCGGTCATCATCTGGATATACGCACGGTATCTGTAAGCGGTATCCGCCGCGCTGTCCGCCTGATTGATTCTTGCATACTGACTGGCCTGGAAGTATGGGTAAATAATATGCCCATTTTTAAAGTCTTCTGCAAAGTGGAATTCATTTTCTGCAATAATCTCTCCATCTGAGTTTTTAATGCCACCGGTCCAGTTTTTAATATCAATAGACTGCATATACTGGTAACCAAACATTCCGCCGGAGCGGTCAACAAACATAAAGCCCTGCGTATTTGCGTCTGGATTTGCAGAAGGAACATTCGCGTTGGCCCACGACTCCAAAGAGCCTTCCGGAAGCTCCAGATAATAAATATCTCTTCCCTCTGTATTTTCCAGCCTTTGCATCTGTACAACCGTTTGCTCTGTGCCTGTATCAAAGCCGCCCCATGTATAGAGCCATACTTCTTTCCACTTGGTAACAGAATTGTCAAAGAACAGATATTTTACTTTGCTCTGGTCCGCCGTACTGATATATTCAGGATCTGTAAAGTCTGTATCTTCCGGGTAGTACGTTCTGTAGTCCGTGTCAAAATCTATAGACCCACTGCCCGCTGTGTTTGTATTGTAAGAGCCCCACACATTACCGATTGTAGACATGGTATAGATATAGCCTGCATGCATAGGTGCAGATTCTGTTACAACTGCCTGCGTTGAGCCATTTTCCATGTCGCCGCCAAACGTCATGGTTCCCTGCAGCTCTTTTTCTGTTACATAACCTACGAATACGTATTTTCTTTCTGCGTTTTCATCCTCCGGGTCAAGAACCATGGATACTTTTCTTCCGGTAGAAGTGGTTAATGTAACGGTTTCATCTGTATTGACAAACGGGTTGTTTGCATCCAATCCTGACCAAGACGGGTCAAAATAAATCTTATGAATGTCATCCCTTGTCACGGTAATCTCCTGAATAATTTCCAGCGGATTATTCTTTGTACCGGCTGAGCCGTTGTCCGGCGTTTCCGGATCGATAGAATAGGCAACAATCCTGACCTTATAGTACTTAACGGCTACCTCCTGCTGTGGCGCAGTAACGGTAACGCTTGCCTGGTAGCTGTTTGTCGTATCTGTCGAGCCTACAAGCGCTTCTGATTCCAGATCACCGTTTTCGTCCAGATACTGCATATAGAAATCAAAATGCAGCTTACTGGTACCGCCGGAAGCGCGGGCGATCAGGTTGATCGCCTCCATATGCCGGGCAGTTGTATCGCCTATATAGCTTAAATCGGTCGGCGCTGCTGTGGAGGGTTCTCCCACATGAATAGTCATGCTGTCCGTAGCCGGCGTTCCATCGGAGTTTTTCCCGGTAATGGTAAACACATATTCACCGTCGGCGCTTGCATCTTCCGGCGCAGTCCAGGTATATACAAGCTTGTTGTTGTCATCGGTATCATAGGTGAAGTCTGTAATATTTACCGGCTCCCCGTCATCCTTTACATAGGAAAGTGTATATTCCATATGCGACGTTGCATCGTCATTGTCGCTGTTTGCACGGTCAATGCCGTAAATCTGGACGGATTCCCCACGCATAATATCATAATCTGTGGCCGCTACACCTGCGCCCAAAGGAACCTGAATCTCTGCGGGAACTTCAACCGTATCCATAATGGTAACCAGTCCATTGACAGAAGACGGACTTCCACCCGTATATGTTAAATTATTTCCGTACCGCAAATTCTGGGCTGGCGGTGCGCTCAACACAGTCGCTCCAGAAGCGCCTGTGCCGGCGCTGTTTTTACTAAACTGCACACGCAGATCGGTAACAGTTTGCAGTGCAGAATCCGGGTTATCTTTCAAATACTTTGTAAAATCAAAGTACCATAAATATCCATAGTCTCCTTCCAGCTCTGTACGTTCCATTGGCTGCCAGCCAGTACTCTGTGAAGAATTTGCAGCGTTATAGATCTGGAAGTAGGGCGTTCCTGTTGTGCCAACATAAGGGTTCTGATGCCTGTCATCCATCCACAAAATGCTGTTTGTCTGCGCTACGTTGACCTCGGTTGTAGTTGTACCTGTTTCCGTCTTAAACGTACCCCTGGAATAAATACGCGTTAAAATAAGCGCATCATCTGCATCATATACCTGGACGATCTTGGACTGACCTTCTCTAAGATTGGCTATACGGATCTCATTTTCCGTGTCGTTTAAGAACTGGTTTAAATACGACTCACTGCCGTCGTTTTCAATGACCCTGTAACCGCCCTGGGTCAGGTTTCTACCAATAATCTTGACCGCAAGATAATCGCCTGAGAAAACCTGTGATTTTGTCATGGAGGTAACACTTGCCTGCGGTGTTGAAACGGCTATTGTTACCACATTCGGATACGTAATACTGTAATGCCCGTCTGTTACAACTGCGCTGACATTATAGCTTTGCCCAACAACAAAATCAAAGTCAGAAGGATCATCCGGCGTATTGGTCAAAAGCAAATCTGCCGTTACGGTTGTAGAGGAAGCATCCTCTGTGCTTGCAATCATATGATCGCCAATATAATATTCCACCTTTACAGGCGTTTGATAAGAAGCATACTGGCTTGAAAGCACATTTTTAAACGTAATGGTTTCATTCAACGCAGCGGTAGCCTGGTCGGTTTCTTCAATAGGCGCGCCTGCAACTGCAGAAATTTTAAAGTCTGTAATGGTTGTGGCCTCACACTGTGAAGTAACATTTGTAGGCTCCCCATACACATAATATAGCCTTCCTTCCTCTGCTTGGAAATAAGCCGGGCTATTTTGGTTGGGTGCTTCGTAGCTTGTGTCACTGTTACCAATTGTAAACCACTGCTCTGCAGGAAGCACCGCCTTGTAAACAACAATCGTGCCGCTGTACATGCCGTTATTTGGTCTGGCTGTAGCAATAGAGGTAGCCGTAGATCCAGTTCCATAAATGGAAATTTCCCCACCTGTAGAAGAAATGTTTGTAATCCATCCATTGGAATTTGTCACACCGTCAACAACCTCCGGCGTATAGACGTCGCCTTCTTTTGTATAAAGCCTGATATCGTCAATGCCCCAGGTCGCTGCCGGTGCACCAAAGAATATGGTGACCAAATCGCCCGTATTTTTGACTGTAAATTTATAGGTCTTTGTGCTAGTCTGCAGAATGCCTGCCGATTCGTACTGGGCTATGGCCGTAAGCTCATACGTATTGCCCGCCGTACAATTTTCGTTGATGTTAAACGTAAGCGTGCTGTCGTCTGTATCTTCGTCTGTAATTGCAACGGCTTCTCCGTTGTTTTCTTTAAGAGTATAGCTGTATACAACATCCTGCGGATCGGGCACAGGCTGTGTAACAGAAGCCGATGCCGCAAAGGTGAAATTCCCCTTTGTATCATCGTCTGCCGGGAAGTTTTTCAGGTCGTAAATCCCTTCTGCTAAAGTATCTACCGGTTCGCTGTCCAGCGTAGCCGCCAGGTCTATGTCAGAAAGCTGATTGGCCTGTACATTCACCAAATACGTGATAGGCAGCGTATATTGATAGGTAAGTATACCGTCGGTAGCTTCGACCTCTACCGAAAGCGTATAGCTTCCTGCCTGCGGGACATAGTTTGTGTTGTCCTCCAAAGTCTGCGCCTCGCCGTCCTCCGGCGTTAACGTATAAGTATAAGACACGGTTGCGTCTGCACCGCGTATTGTTGCGCCTATCCCCGAAGCTACTACAGAATATGCACCGTTGTTTGCATAAACGCTGTTTGTCGTCTGTACTTTGCCGTCTGCAGTTTCTTCTGTTGTCTTTTCAACGGCAATGCCGCCTTTTAAAACTTCCAGTGCGGCGTTTGCATCGTCCCATACAATAGAAGATTGTGCAGTCTTTGCAATCGGGTCGCTGTCTTTTGTAGTTCCCTCTGCACCTTCAGAGGGCGTTGCGTATGCACGAACATAGAAATTGTGTTCGCTGCCCGGTTCAAATGTATTGGCCGCAATTGTATAGCTGACACTTGCGCCAGCTATGCCGGTCGTTGTGTGCAGCAGCACATCTCCGTCGTAAAACTCGTAGGTATAGGTTGCGCCTGCAAGCTCGTCAAAGCTTTCGGCAGAAGACTGTGTTTCTGTGGAAAGCCAATAGGTCGCACCAGAAGCCGCCGCCGTAAGGATCAGACTGTCATCAGCATAATACACATCCTGGTTAAGCGAAAGCGTCACCGTTGCCGGTGCGGAATACACAAAGGATGTAAGCTCGTCGGTCATCCATGCAGCGCGCGTCTGCAACCAGTTTTTCATATAGGCCGTCATGCCCTCATAGGTTTCCGCATAGCCTTCCGGCCTTGCGTCCGGAATCCATGTAAAGCCGTTGCCATATGTGGGAACAGGCCATTTCATATAGTTCATTTCAGCAGAAGCAGACAGATTGCTGTCATAAGACACAATACTCATCAGCCTGCCGTTTTCCCCTGTTACCTGTCCAGCATTGAGGATAATATTGTTGATTGCCGGCATAAATTCCTTTGCCCATGCGTTTTTTACAATATCCTCATACGTTTGGCCGTTTACCGTGCCGGAAAGGTTAAACGCCTGTGCAAGTGAATTGATATAATTGGTACCGCTGATCTTTACGTTCTTTGTAAACCAGCCTGTTTTGTCCGCTGTTTGCAAGCCTTCCCTTTCCGTACTTGTCAGGTTGCCCAGCGCACAGTCAAAGTCCCATACGGGCGCGGCGTAGAATATGCCCTCCTGCGCGTTGTACGTAAAGTATGTGCTGCGCAGGCCGCCGTCAATATTTCTGCCCAGCTCGTTGATCAGATATGCCTTTGCAAGGGAATCCAAATCCACGATCGCTGCCAGCTGTTCAAGTGTACCGCCATTGTACAGCGCGTTTTCCAATTCACTGAATTTCTGCTGCATAAACGAAAGCTGTCCCGCAGAAATCGCAGCGTCTTCTGAAAGGTCCGGACCTTTTAAGATCGCCCGGTTAATGGTGGTGGAGATCACAACATCTTCCGGATCTGGCGTTTGGCTGTCCAGATTATCCAGCTCCAAAATAAAGTTAAAATCGCTTGTAACTCCCTCTGAATTGTCGGGAAGATTTACCACATGCTCTTCGCCAAGCTCAATCTTCTGGCTTATCTGGTAAGAGCCCTGGTAGATACCATTGACATAAAAATCCACAAAACGGGAATCCGGCGCATAAGGCATACCCACTTCGTTGGACAGGTCATACAAAATCCTGTTGCGCATCAATGTGGCGTCTTGATAATTTGCAAGAAGCGAAAACTTTGTGTCGGTCAGGCCGTCTACCGTTACTGCATCTGAAAAAGTTATGTTAAACGGCTTTTTGGGCTGATCCCATGTTGTATTGCCCCTGCCCTTGATCTTCTTTACGTTTTCGTTTATGAGCGTTGTGCCGGAGGCAATGGCCGCAGTACCCTTTGCAGAATTTTCTTTTGACTGGGACAGATAGCCGATCAGGTCGTCATATTCCGTACTGTTAATGTACAGCGCGCCTTCTGCATTGGAGTGCATGACGGTAATGGATGTAATTCCGTCTGCGCCGCTGATGGAAAGCGGCGTACCCGCCGTATAGGACACCGTACCCTTTTGACCGGGCGCAATAGACGTTCCGTTGATTGTAACGTCTGTCCCAAAAGTATTGAATATTTCAATTTCCGTATCGCTGGCTGTGGACGGCAGGAAGAAATAATACCCGCCGTTTATATTTTCAACCTTAGACCAGCCGTCCTTATCCGTATCGTTGCCTACAACCGCATGCACATACAGGGAATTGGATTTTGCAAACGGTATATCGTAGGTAATGCCCTCGAGCAAATAACGGCCCGTATTGTCTGTCAGGAAAATAATTGTCAGTTTTCCTGATTCCGCCGCGGTAACTTGGAAATCCCCGGTCGCACTTATGCCGGTTGTACATTCGACCCCGCCGGCGTTGGGTGTTGCGTTCCAGTTGTGGTTTTCCCAGCTGGTCTCGGTCTTTGTAATTTTATAAATATACTGTGTACCTTGGGACGCAGTCAGATCATAATAATAATATTTATTTTGCGCATCCCACTGCATGGGAACCGTGGTAATATTATCGTCGCCGGTATGATAGCGCAGATATAATTCCTTTAAGAAGCTCGCATACAGCTTTACGTTGTCTTCCCCAGCCGGCAAGGTGTAGGTTGCCTGGTCAGAAACAAGGTCTGTAAGCGTTTCGTCGCTGTACCAGCCCTTAAACTGGTACTCTGCATTTGCCGTTGCCGTAAAAGTAACTTCCTCGCCGGGCAATACACTGGCGGCAGACACCTGTACCGTACCGCCTGTTGTGCTTTCTTCCCCTTCCGTATATGCAACTGCTTCCATTGTACGGAGGGTGGGATCCGGCAGTACATACGGCTCAGAAACAGCCGTTACGCCTTCGTAGGTAATTTCGGCCGTAATGGGATGCTCCCCGGCAGTCGTGATCTTAGGGAACGTGAGCGCAACAGAAAGCGCGCCGTTTAAAGCCTGCGCTGCAAGCTCTTCCTGCGTATAGGTTTGCTGCGCAATCTGCGTTTCTCCGTCTTTTATTGTCACCACTGCGCTGCCATACCCCGTATACGTATAAATGCCCGCAAAGGCAACGCCGATTTCGCTTGTCGATTCGTCTTTTTCCGCAATCGTAGAGATCGTACCGGTTATATTGACGCACTTTGTATAAAACACTACCGATACCGCAGTGGAGGTTTCGCCGTCTGTGTTCGTCCTTGCATACAGGTAGCGATGCGTTGCGCCAACTGTGTTGTCGCCGGATATGCTGTTAAACACCAGCGACGGGTCTTTTACATATTCTGTCTGCGCACCCGACTGATTGCCGATTGCATATTCCACATACGTGGTTTCGCTTTCGGTAAGCCCTTCGGGCAGGGACGCAGACGCCGTGATTTTAGCCGTTTTTCCGGAATAATACTGCAAGGGGGACGCCGCTGAAGTACCATCTCCGGTCACAATGTTGTCGGCAGGGGTAAAGGTAAGGCCCGTTGGTACAGCAGGGCCTGACGAAACCGTTTTTACATATACTGTCTCTGTTTCAGACGCAGCAGAATATGTACCGCCATAATAACCCCTTGCACCCACCGTATACTGCGTTACAGTATCTGGGTCTGAAACTGCCGTAAACGCAAACGTATTATCTGGGCTTGTTATGGAAGAAGCTTCCACAGAGGTTCCCTGTGCAAATCCATAACGCGCATCCATAGCGCTGTCTTCGGGTGAAAACGTTACATTCGCTTCTATAGTAAAAGATTCACCCGCATTGACCATATATGGATCTTCAGATGTACCGGAACCTGAAATAGCATTTGTTACCTGTGCCGTTACGGCAGACGGATTCAGCGCATAATTGCCCCATGTAGCACTGGTACCTCCGTCAAACGCAGCTATACAGTTCCCTGTTGCACCAAGTGGAATACTCTCTGTTTGGTTATAGGCATTCCAGTCAGCGGCATCCGTACTGTTTCTTACCAAAATAACATGGGTCCATGTTCCCGCCGGAACCTTTGTAAAATAATAAGAGCCATTAGCGGATGCAGAGCTGTTGTGGTTATTCATGGAACAAAGCTTTGCCCATGCACTGCCAGTACCAAAAAAGTAAGCGTAATGGTAACACCCGGAATCGTTCCACCAGCCACCCCGATGTCCGGCCATGTTAAAATACATGACCTCCGTACCGTCATACGTTCTGGTCGCACCAACAGCTTCTGTATTGTCTATTGCCGCGCTGGATGTAATTGTGCCGACAGAAAAAACCGACACCAGCATAAGCAATGACAGCAAAATGCTGACCGAACGTCTTGCCATTTTCTTCATATTGTTTTCCTCCTTGAGAATTTCACCGCAAATAAAAAGAATTGTTCATTCTTTTTGTGCAAGGCGCACGAATTCCAATGAATCTTAGTTAATATTATAGAGTATAACAGCAAAAAACACAAGAGAAATGACAGAAAAATACAATTTTTAGCCGCTTTTTGTGCAATACATACAAATTTTAAAAAGTTTCTCTTCACAGAATAATTGTATGAATTTGTTTTTTATTGTTCAGTAGAATTATACATCCTTCTGGATTTTTTTCCTGCTTTTTCCTTTTCTATTATTTTCAGTTTTTATTCTGCTGCTTTATTCGTCATAGCCGCTGAGCACCAGAATATCGCCGCTATAAATTTTTGTTGTACCATTGGGTACAATTGTCTTTCCGTTTTCTTTTTTTATAAGGATAATAAGGGCATGCTCCGGCAAGGAAATATCCCTGATCGCCTTGCCGTCCCACGGATCGCCCCGATCTACCGTTATTTCCGTAAGGCGCGATATTTTGTCATCTCTGTAAACCGCTCCACTGATAATAAGCGTATCGCCGGCTTCAATCACCGTATTTCCGTTTGGCACAATCCGCTCTTCCCCGCGCTTGATCATAACGACCAGCGTATCTGCCACCAAATTGAGTTGTCCAATGGTTTTCCCTTCCCAGGGATGTCCCTGCGGCACCTTTGTTTTAATCAGCTGTACATCGACCTCCTCCTGATAGTCGTTGAAGGTCTTGAAAACATTGGATTCGGCATCAACCATAGAAAGCTTTTTTGCAACAAAAGGCAGCAGCGTTCCCTGAAAAGCAACGGACAGCAGCGCCACGCAAAACGCAATATGAAAAACGTCTGTTTTGGTATAGGCCTCGCTGACTGTCGCCATAATTGCAAAAACAATAGCCGCAGCGCCGCGCAGTCCCGACCAAGACACAAGCAGCTGTTGGCGCAGCGGCGCCCGAACCGGTGTTAGGATGGCAAAAACAGCCGCCGGCCTTGCTATAAAGGTAAGGAAAAGCGCAATAAGTATGGAGGGCAATAAAATTTGCGGGATTTGTGAAGGAAATGCAAGCAGACCCAGCAAAAAAAAAGATTACAATCTGTGAAAGTCCCGTTACACCGTCAAAAAAATGCACAAGAGGGACTTTATTTTTAATTTTACTGTTACCCAGAATAATACCTGCAATATAAGCAGAAAGATAACCGTTTCCGCCTATAAGCGAAGGCAACGCATAGGATAAAACAGCTATTGCAAGAACAAACATGGCGTCAAGGCCGTCGGATGAAAACCAGGAACGGCACAGCACAAAAACAGAAAGCAGCGCTATACCCACGCCAAACAACGTACCAAATATAACTTGGGCAAACACCATATACAATATAGTATCCACACCTTTGCCCTCCATAAGGGTAAGGACAATAATGGTCAGCATATAGGCCGCCGGATCGTTGCTGCCGCTTTCTACTTCCAGCAAAGACGCGGTATTATTTTTTAAATTGAGTTTTTTTGAACGTAAAACAGAAAACACTGAAGCCGCGTCGGTAGAACTGATTACAGCGCCGATAAGCATACTTTCCAGAAAAGAAAAACCTACTACATAATAGCAAAACAGTCCGGTAAGCAAAGCTGTTATAACAACCCCAAGCGTGGAAAGTGCAACCGCTTTGCCAATGACAGGCTTTGCCATTTTCCAGTTTGTTCCAAAGCCGCCGTAAAACATAATAAAAATCAGCGCAACCGAACATATCTGCTCTGCAAAATTATAATTGTCAAACGGAATTTTAAAAACCCCGTCGGAGCCAAACAGCATGCCTAAAACAATAAAAATTAATAAAGCAGGCACGCCCAGTTTTCCGGACAGCCTGCTTGAAGCAATACACACTATAATAATTACCGCCGCCAGCAGCAAGCCTACTGTCATATATATCTGCCCCCTTGCAGTTTAATTTATTTCCAGTATAGCATTTTTCAGCGCTTTAGTAAATAGAAGCGGTAAAATTTTAAAATATAAAAGCTTTTGCCCTTATATTTTTCTTTTTTGCTGCCTGTAAGATATTTTTAACATGGTTTTTTCGCTGACAAAACGCAGAAAAAATTTTGCAAGCTTCATCTGCACCCCTGGTATGATCATAAGCTTTCCGTTTATCGCCTTTTCTATGGCATATTGCGCAACTGCATAGCTGTTGAGGCCTTTTAAGCTAAATTTAACATGCGCAACCTTGTCAAATTCCGTTTTAACCGGCCCCGGGCACAGAACGCTTACGCGCACGCTGCTGCCGGTATGGCGCAGTTCTTCATACAGCGCCTGCGTCAGGCGCACCACATAGCTTTTGGTCGCATAATAGCTTGTGAGCATTGGCCCTGCCATAAACCCTGCAAAAGATGCCGTATTTAAAAGAATGCCGCTTCCCCTCTTTTCAAAATCGCGTACAAAAAGCTTTGTTAAAATATGTACGGCAATCACATTTGTGCCGATCATCCGCAGCTCTTCTTCCAGATCATTTTTTAAAAATGTGCCGCAAACGCCAAAACCTGCATTATTGATCAGCATATCGATTTCTTCGCCTTTGGTATCATTATATAGCTCTATGCAGCCTTCTTTTGTAGAAATATCTGCGCCTATGCAGCGCACATGTACGTTTGCAAGCTCCTTTTTTAACGCAAACAACCGGTCTTCTCTTCTTGCAACCAAAATTAAATCCCATCCTTTTTTGGCAAGTACTCTTGCCATGTCCCTGCCAATACCGGAACTGGCCCCCGTAATCAATGCTTTCATACTGCAACACCTCTTCCATAAATTGGTTCTGTTATAGTATACGCTTTGATACACGGCTTAAATTTCTTCAAAAGTATTTTTATTGTATTGCAATTTAAAAACCGCAAAGGGGGGAGATCCCCTCTTGCGGTTTTTAAAGAACCCTTATGTACAGGCGCCTGCTTAAAGCCCCGGCACCAGGTGAAAAAAATACAAAATCGCCCGAATTAGCTCTGACCCTGCCAATATGATCCCCATATAAGCGAACACATGCGTAAGGTATTTTTTCCGGGATACATGCAACACTTTTAAAATCGCACAAAAATAAAGAATGTTAATGATCACAAAGGTAACAACCAGCAGCACAAGCCCCACGTTTAAATTATTAAACAGAAATTTACCGGCGGTCAGGCTTAACGCAATGGCACAGGACAGCGCCACGGAAGACAACATGGAATACTGCTGCTTTTCAATCGTAATGGTAATCCCCTGCATGGTGGTCATTAAAAACATAAAAAAGCACTGCAGGGCCAAAATCCGCAGCATACTGCCGGCCTCAAGCCATTGCTCGCCAAGGAAAAACGTCAGTACCACATCGCCTACAGACATTAGCAGAATAATCGGCACCGCCGCTACCTTCATGACGCTTGTCAGCGTTTTATAGACAAACGCGCCCAGCTGCTCCCCTCTTCTTTTCATATCTGTCGTGGTCTGATAAAACACTCTGCCCATGGCGTTTGCAAGAAGCGTAATAGGGATCTGCAGCACACGCACCGTAATGGAATAATATCCCAAAATCGTCGTGCCAAAAAAAGCCCGGATCAACATCACCGGAAGCTGGTCTTTGAAGACCGTAATCATATTGGTCGGCATCTGGTAAAGTACAAAACGTTTTTTCTCCTTGAAAACAGCTTTATACGTCTTAATACGGAATAAAAACATTTTTTTGGGCAAAAAACGCTTCATATGAACCAGTGTTAAAAGCTGACCGATCATCCATCCAATAAAATATCCATACTCTTTAAAGCCAAGCACCCCAAGTAAAATACCGACAACCCCGAACGAGGCGTTGTTGATAATCGGGTTTTTCATCAGGACTTTATATTCGCTCATCCTGTTGAGCCACGAATAGCACACCTGGGTCTGCTGCAATGTAAAAACAGCCACCAATATAAACACGCCAAGGAACCACGGGCTGACGATCATATCGTCAGAAGGAAACAGCGTATAATAACCAAAGATCGCAAGTCCGCTTAAAATACTGACACCAAGGCCGATCGTACTGATTACGCGGTAAACCTGAAGCATCCCTTCTTCGGTGTCCTCCATCATAATCGAGCGGATCAGCCCGGCATCTGAAAAAGAGTTAACAACTGTAGCAATGGTGTTGAGGATGGCCCATACTCCGATCACCTCCGCCCCATAAAGGCGTGTAAAAACCGGAAGCGTAATAAAAGACACCGCCTGGCCGATCAGCGTTCCCGACGAAATCCTGAACACATTTTTCAGCCCGCTGGAGCCTTGCAGCTTCTTTTTAATTTGATCTATACGCATGCCGGCCTTCCCTCCTGCCTGTTCTGCTTTTTATCTTTTCAATAATCTCGCAGCGCTTCTTTTTAAGGAATAATACGCCTTTTTATAAAACGGTTTACGAACATATCTTTTCATTGCGTAATCATACCCGTTTTGCACATAGTCCCTGTAAAACGCATCGCGCTTTGGAGATTTTTGCGGCGGTGCCTTTAAATTGGGGCGGACCGCCGTTTCCAGCGGCATTTGTACAGCTAAAAAGGCGTCGCTAATCTGCTGCCATATGGCTTTTCCTTTGTCGCTGTTGATCAAAACCTTTGATATACCATGACTTTTTACAAGCGGCGGGGGAAAATCGTCAACGCCCCAATAATCGCCTGCAGTAAAATCAGAATACCTTTGCAAATGCGTGTACAGACAGTTATGGCAGGACTGCCTGGTTGCCATATGCGACAAAAACAAGGTAAAATATTCGTCTTTATAAGAAGGAAAAACTGCATTTTTTGCCGTGTCTGCAAAAGAATGGCTAACATAAAACTCTCCCCATCCCCTGCTTTTATCGCGCAGATCTATCTGTGTCAACACATCTGCGTTTTTATCTTGTATGCTTGCAACATAATCGGCAAAAATGCGCGGGGAGGGAACGCCATAGCACACCACATCTACTGTGATCAAATGCTCGTAATCTTTATTTAAAAACTGGTACAGCCCCCCGATCTGACAGGGGGTCCCCGTAAACAGGACGGTTGTCCCCTTTTTCAGAAAGCGCGCCGCCTCTTTATAAGAATCGCCTATTTCGCTTTGTACATACTTGGATTTTTGAAACGCCATACATTCCGCAAGCGTTTGCGCACAGGTATGGCGGACCTTCATATTTTCATCGTAACCGGCGCCAAATACAACGCCGCCGTTTTGAATCACATATTCTGTAAGCGTCTGGCAAAAACCGCCCGAGGTGCTCCCCGCACATCGCCTTGCGTTTTTACTCTGTACGGCATATACCTGCGGCTGTGCATAGGTTTGCTTGATTTTCTTTTCCTGCAAATACTGGCAGGCCCGTATACATAGCCCGCAGCGGATACAGGCCTCTCGATCGACCTGCGGATGCAGAAAGCCTTCCTTGTCTGGCTTCATTTCAATACAATTATGTGGGCAAATATTTGCACAGGCACCGCAGCCGCAGCACTTGCTTTTATCTTTTATTTCAATCATATCCATACTTCCTCTCAAAACATATCCAGAGCCTTTATTAGCACCGTTACATTTCACGGAAAAGCTTTACACGAAACTTGCGCGCCACTTTTTTTGCAAACGGCAGATAAATATATTTGTCTGCTAAATATGCAAACGAACGTCCGTTGTGAAATTCCTTAAAAAACCTTTCCCTATAATGGTTTTTTAAAGGCGCGCTGTGGGTGCAGCGGCTTTTTTTCATAACAACTTCCTTTGAAACAGGCTCATATATGAGCTTTGAACGGATCTGCTCAAAAAGAAAATTTCCCTTTTCCGAAGATGTGATCACAATAGAAAGGCCCCTGTTTTTGTTTCCCTCCAGCAGCTTGCCCTGATAACCCCAGAAGTCTGCAAGCGCAATGTCGGAAACACGCGGGAGCCTGGCATCTTTACAGGCATAGCAGGAAGGGCGCAGGTATAAATCGTCTAAAAATCCGGTCTGATATGGATTTTCCCGGGAGGTTGTTATTACCTCTTTTCCGCTTGCAAAGCGGATTGAAATATGGTTTGGCCCCCACCCGTTCCTTTTGTCGCGCCAGCAGATAGACGTTGCGCGGTCGTCTTCCTTTTTATTGAGCTCTGCAATAAAACGGTCAAACACGGCTTTGGAGGGCACGCCATGGCAGATTACATCGCAGGTGTACAGGTTTTCGTGATCTGCCCCCAAATACCGGTACAGCGCCGCAACCTGGCACGGCACGCCGGAAAAGAGCACCTTTCTGCCGGACTTTAAATCCTTCTTGACTAGGGTAAGGGTATCCCCCAGATCGCTTTGCAGATATTTGGAACGGCGAAACCTTTCACACGCCTTTAACGTTTCTGCACGGCTATGCACCACCTGAAAATCTTTCTGCAGCTGTGCTCCGTACACTACGCCGCCCTGACCGATTATATATTCTGCAAGCGGCCAAAATATTCCGCCGGAAGAACTTGTCTGCAGCACCGCATCGTCGGCCTTGTTATATGCGGCATAAAAAGAACAGGAAAAGCCAATATTTTTCTTGTCGTCATGCAACAGGTGACATACACGCTCGCAGGCGCCGCATGCAATGCATTCTTCCTTTCGGACCTGCGGATACAGAAAGCCTTCCTTGTCCGCTACCATATCAATGCATGATGTTGGGCAAGCATTTTTACATGCGCTGCATCCGCAGCACTTTTCCTTGTCTTTGATCTCTATCATGAATAGACTACGCTCCTTAAATTCTTATAAAAGCTTTTGAATCAGCCCCGCTGTAGCGGCTGCTTTTTCTTTATAGGCAGGAATGCTTGCTTCCAAGCGCGCTTTTATAGACGTGCTGTTCTCGTAAAGATAGCAAAATTCATTTTTTAATGCGTCCACATGCTGTAGCTTGGAAACGGGTAAAACAAAATGCTCGTCGGTTTTAAACAGGTCCCGGGCAATCCCAATGGATTTAACGGAATACCCCACGACCAGCGTTGGGACACAGCTGGAATATGCTGCAATCGTGGCGTGTGTACGCGCGCCGACAAACAGGCCGCACTTTGCAATGATAGATTTGATCTGCGGTGCGGACAGCTGTTCGTTCCTGATATATACAACGCGGTCATTGTTTGTATAATGGGCATAAATTCTGTCAAGTGCGCAAATATCCGCACCATTCATTACATGCGGGATCAGCGCTACACCCATAGACGTATTGCGTAAAATGTGGTCGATCATATTGGTATACGACTGCAAAATCAGTTCTTCGCTGCCGCCGTAAGCAGGCTGCAGCACAAGGCCGCTCAAATTGACGCCTACCATATTGCCCTCTTGAAAGCCCTGTGGCAGTGAGACCTCTTCCGGGTCCATTAAAAAGGCCGGATCCGGAAAGTAATACAGCTTATCCGGCGGAAGAACACAACGGAAATTTTCAAGCGTTACGCATTCGCGCACCGTTACCGCGTCAAACATCCCAATGTCCTCCATAACGGCACTTGTCATATGCGCTTTTTCCAACGAGCAGTCATACAGCAGTTTTTTGCAGTCGGTCCGTTTTGCAATTGCCAGGTTCAGCTCATGCATGGAGGCAACGCCGTTATAGTGGGCGTCGTAATTGTCCGCGCCGACAACAATCACCAGATCTGCACTGGATACACTGTGCAAAAGCTCATGGTATGCAATCTGAACAGAAAGCTTTTGCATACGCAAAATACGCCCAAAGCCGGCCGCAAGGCACTTTATTGCTATATTGGGATCTATACGGCTGATATATTTGTCCACCTGTGGCAGATTTGCCCTTTTTTTAAAGCCCTTGTCATTGGAAGCAAGCGTAATGGAGCATGTGCTGTCCGCCTGCTTGCAAATTTGAATCAGCCCCCGCGCAAGCGCTTCGGAGCCACGGTTATATAAAATTGCATTTAACACCACTACAATATTTTTACCCATTTTCTTCCCTCCAAATTTCCTGTAGACAGCGCAGCGACGCATCGCGCAGCACAGCCTTTTTCTGATCTGCCGTGCGCCAGTCTATAACATCGTCAATTTTGCAGCCCTGCGCAAGCGTGCGCTGTTGCAGACCCAACGCCTGCAGCAGATCCTGCGCGCGGCCGTTTTTTCCAATCGTGCCGTTTTTGTATACTTCTATCTCCGAAAGAAACGGACGCTTAAAAATAATCGAAAACACCGTGCCGTGGAAGGAGTTGGTCAGTACATAGTCGGCGTTCTTATACAGCGCCAGAAAGCCTTCCGGTGAAAGCGCACGCACATGTTTTAGATCAAAGTTCTGGTATGTTTCGTCATTTATATATAAAATCTCCAGCCCCTTTTCCCTTGCAAGGCGCCGGGCATAATCAAGCATTTGCACTGGTTTTAATACATTGTAAACCAGGATATACCCTTTTTTCCGTTTGGGCAGCGCGGGCGTAATGCTTTGCCAGTCCTCACTATCCAAAAGCAGCGTCGGGTCAAGCACCACTGGCACATCGTATCCGAGCAGAGACTTTATAATTTTTGCGCCGCTTGCTTCTCTGACAGAAATGCAATGAAACCCGTCAAGACGCCGTTTATATTCGTCTGTATAGGATGACGGCAAGTCAGAAAATCCAAAGCTTGCGGCATATGCGTTTTTCTTGATTCCGTCCGGAACAAAGGAAAGAAAATAAGCAGGATCAAACCCGGCGCAATCCGTATTCCATACCTGGTCGCTTCCGGTAATCAGCCTGTCATAATCTTTTTGCGCATTGACCAGCTGCCGCATGGTGCTATAAGGCGCGCTTAATTTTAGATGCTTGTCAATAAACTGTTCAAAAGCCGCAAGCTTCTTTTTTCTGATAGAATATTGCAAAGGCAGCTTGATCAGTGCTTTTACTTTATTTCCCACCATTTGTGAGGCAGATGAACTTCTGCGTATGGTTTCACAATCATAATCAATAATCTGCGCGTCGCATCCCAATTTTCTAATTGTTTTTTGCAATGCATAAGCCTGAAACAACGCACCGTAATTGGCCGCGCGGTGAAAAGTCATAATTCCAATTTTCATCTGATCGCCTCAATCTTTTTTTGTTAAACCTGCTTTTATGGATATTTCCACATTATTGTATCAACCTATATCATAAATCTTTCTAAACTGGATTTACTCTCAAATAGTAAAAGGCTGATTTGCCCAAGATAAATTCCTTTAATTTGCGCATTGTAATTCTTTTCTCCGTTTTTTATCAAATATATGAAAAGCAAGCGTATATAGCGGTGGGCAATACCGCAAAAGCATCAGCTGGCAACGCCTGCTTTTCGAAAGCCGAAATTTCTGTACAATCCTCTTATAATGCTTACAGATAATTTTATACAGCTGCTTTCTACCGGCCTTATCTTTTTTATTATAAAGAATCAGATTGTCATATACGCCCACGCAGGCAAACACATACGAAAACAACGCATCCTCCCGGATGCTTGGATAATGCTCCGTGACAAAATCCAAAACTTCCTTGCTTGCAAGCATATTATCTCGGCTTACCAGCTTATCATGCGTATAGCTGCCCGGACGCTGTCGGTAATAATAAAACGGCCTTGCGTCATATACAATCTTCTGCGCACGGTCAAGCAGCTTATAAACCACAAACCAGTCTTCCGCAAGCCGCCCTACAGGGAATTCTATCCCTTCAAACAGCTCCTTTTTAAACACCTTGTCCCACACAGCTATGCCAAAATAATCAAAAGAGGTAGACATTTGAATCGCCTGCTCGCTGTTTAAAACGGCATAAAAGGCGTCCTGCCTTTTAGGGACCATCTTTTGTGGATGATAGTAGCTGTAATACCCACATATGGAAATCTGCGCACCTGTTTTTTGCAGATTCTCCATATGGGTCCTGTATGCATCCGGCGCCAGAAAATCATCGCTGTCCACAAACGTGACATATTCACCGGCAGCATGCCGCAGCCCTGTATTTCTTGTATCTGCAACACCGCCGTTTTCCTTATGGATAACGCGCACCCGCCTGTCTTTTTCCGCATATGCATCACAAATTGCTCCAGAGCTGTCTTTTGACCCGTCGTCGACCAAGATCAGGTCTATGTCGCGGTAGCTTTGGGATAAAATACTCTCAATACATTGCCGCAGATAGCCTTCCACATTATAAACAGGGACAATAATACTCAGCAGTTGATTCATAACATTCACCGTCGGTCGTTTATAATCTCTACAAAATTATGATAATAATGATCCAAGTTCAGTTCCTGGGCCTTGGCGCGCCCGGCAGCCGACATTTTTTTACGCAAGCCGTCGTCCTGTAAAAGCTTTTGCATCGCCTGGTATAAACGCTCCGGCAAATGCTCATCCCTAGGCAGCAAAATCGCCGCCTCCTGGTCTGCGTATTCCGGTATACCGCCGGAATACGTCGTAATCAGCGGCAGGCCAGACACCATGGACTCTATTACCGTAAGCGGAGCCGGATCGTTCCAGACAGAAGGAATGACCGCAATATCGGCCATTGCATACAATGCGGGCATTTGCGTATATGGAACAAACCCCGTAAAAACAATCCGATCGCCCGCCTGCTTGGCAAGCGTTTTGAGCTCTTCTTCAAACGAGCCCTGCATACCGCTTCCAAAAAAATAGCCGCCCGCAACCACCAGCCTTACCTTTGGATCAGAGAGCATATGAAAAGCCAGCAGCAGCTCGCGAATTCCTTTTTCCCGCGTTAAACGTCCGGTAAATAAAAGCACCTTTTCGTCGTCCTGAATACCGTATTGGCGCCTCAGCTGTGGGACCAGCGCCCGGTTATCCTCCTTGGAAAATCGTTCCGTATCCACGCAGTTGCGCAGAACCGTCATCTTTTCTTTTGGAAACCCTCCAAGAAAATCAGACAATGTCCGGTTGATATAATCGCTTACCGCTATGACCCTTTTTGTTCCAAGCATTACTTTTTTACAGCCGAACGTACTTTTTACCTCATTATGTATATGGTAGTAGTAGCGGCCTTCATATTTTTTTGCGTTCTTTCTTTTCTGTATAACCTTAAAAAGGGTAGAATGGTTTTCAAGCATCACCTTGTCATACGTATTTTTTTGCAAAATACGACTTACTTTTCCAATATAATTCAGTCTTTGCAAAATATAGCGGTAGGACATATGGTTAGCTTTTTTCAGCACGTTTTTTGCCAAAAAATAAATGATACGGTCGAGCGGCAGCACCAGAGGATTGGGCTTGACAAAGGTAAAATGACTTTGCCGGAAGGCTTTTGCCATTTCCTGCGCCTTTGGGTCATAAATGCTGATAATTTCAAGCTCCAGCGCCGCATATTTTTCATTCATCTGAATCAGATAATCGTCCAGCGCTTCCACAGCGCCGCCTTTGGCTGCCGGAACCGGCAAAAAGCCACTGGTTACAACTGCTAATTTCATTTGGCACCCTCCGTTTTATCCAATTGCAGGGCGGTAGCCCCGCTTGCCTATGATATCTGTATGTCGCATATACAAGCCCGACAGAAAGAAATAATTGATCAAATACGGCGGATAATTGAACGACCTGTCCACTAAAAATGCGATAAAGACAAGGATCAGGCCCACCGACAAAAATTTGTTTCTTTTAAATACGGAAACGATCGGGTAAAGTAACAGGAAAAGAAAAGAAGCAAACGACAAAAAGCCATAATAGGAAAGCATATACAATACGCCTTCTGATATCCTTGCCTTATTCCATGGCATGCCAAAAAAGAAAAAGCGAAGAAAGTCAGGCGCATTGAGACTGTAGATCATCGAAAACACATTGCTAAACTGTTGTGTTCTTCCCGAAGCCGTTGGATCAGCCAGCGTTTGCAGAATATAGCGGTCTATAAAATATTGGATAAACTGGCTGTCCGCTATAAAAACATATAAAACCAAGCCGATGAGCACAAGGATCAGCCCACCAAGATAAAGCGTCTGCACTCTTTCCGGGAGCTTTCTTTTAATATATATAAGCAGCGAAGGAATTGCAATAACGGCAAATGGAATCAAAATGGTTCTAGATCCAGAAAGCATAACGCCGGCAACAGCAGCCAGGATCGCCGCAACCCGTATTACCTGGAAACACTTACTTTTTGCCTTCCAAAAAAACATCAGCGGCAGGCACATAACATAAAAAAGCCCCGCACCGTTTCCGTTTTGGTAAGTGGACGGCATTTTCAGCGCATCCATGCCCTGGCCCGACATCCCATACCCAATTGTCTTTTGGGAAAATGAATCGCCGTATGCAATATTTAACCCTGGGATAGCCGTTCTTTCTATACCAAAAAAATACTGTACGACCGCATAAAGCCCCACAATAATCAGTGATACAGCTATGATTTTAACCGTTTTTTCAAAATCCGCCTGCGTACCAATCAAAATCGCCAAAGGTGACGCCAGCATAACAAGTGCTACGGTGATATTGCCGCTGTTTGTGTCTGTAATATTTAATAGAAGCGGCATAAGTACAAAAAAAGCATAAACGACATACCCTATGGAAAAACCCTTATACTGGTCTGCCATAAAGCCAATGCCTTTTGTACTGAAAAGCAGCGCAAGCAAAAAAAGAAGCGTTGCCACCGTAACCGGCACGCTGCCAAAAAGAATGCCTGCTTTTGGAAATGCAAAAGTAAAAAACTCAAAAATATATAACATGAAGCATCCTCTCAAAATACAGGGGCAGTTCCGCCCCTTTTTTTGTTCTGCCAATTACAAGGGAAAAATCTGTTAATTACAAAGTAAACCGGCTCCCTGCAAAAACAAATAGGGGATTCAACCACTCTTGCATTTTCTGATAATATACTTCTGTTTTGGGAAGAAAAAACAGAAACAAAGAAAAACAACGGCATACGAAAGGCGTACAGAAACGTATTGAGCGGCTGTATCATGGAAACATGCCCTACAATCACAAAAATAATCCCTATCCCTTTCATTGCGTCAACAAAATTCAAACGTCTTGTTTCCACAGTATATTATCCCCTATTTCTTCTCTTTTTAAGCACCGGTACAGCCGTTGCATGCAAAAAGCCGGAAAAGGCAACCGCCCATTTACGCGGTACACATCGATAAATTTTTACATACGCTTTTTTCAGCCCGCTGGTATTGTCCTTCCACAGCGGCATGTCCTTCCACGGGGAAAGGGACCGATAGTATAAAAATTGCTCCTTATAGCGGTGCCGGGAATTTTCCACCCATGGGCGCAAGGATAAAAACGACGTGGTGAAATGTATAATCACAGGGGAGTTGACCGCTTGCTCTATCTGTCGGCGCGTATAATAGGCTTCCGGTTTTCTGTACTTGCACATGGCATCATAGGAAAAATCATAAAAAAGTGTCAGCGTATTATATTGTGGCGGAAGTGTATAGATTTTCCCCTCAAAGACCGCATTGATCACATCCTGGTCAGGATAGCGGATCACACCGGCGTATGCCTTGATAAAGCGTTGGACCCTTTCTTTTACATGATATTCCCTGTACTGGTCTAAATCAATCAAAAGCACACCGCTGTTGATATATGGACTTTTTCTGTCCATGCCCAGGTTTTCCAGATAGCGGAAGCTAAGGCAATCCCTGACGCCCGCAATGATATTGCCATCCAGACGGGTCCTCCACAGCTCTGCCAAAGGCGCCTGTATGATCGTATCACAGTCCAGATAAAGAAGACGGTGCACGCTGCTGTCAAGAATGTCAGAGATAAACAGGCGTATAAACGCGACCTTCGGCCATCTGTTCGATATAAAAGCGTCTGGGATTTCTATATCGTTTACCCGTAAAAAAGCACTCTTTCTTCCGTAAGTTGAAAATATTTCGTTTAGCCTTTCGCGGTTTTCCGGCGAAATCCCATCGTCCAGAATAAACACCTGGAGTTCCTCTTCCTGCTTGTTATTTTCAAACAAAGAAACAAGGGAAGCTGCCAGTATGCCTGCAAATTTATCGTCACTTGCATATAAGACATTCACGGCATAAGCCTCCCTCTTTTTTATTTTGCACCCTTACCGCCCAAGACAACGGCAATCGTCATAAAAATCAACTTTATATCCAGCCACACGCTTCTGTTTCTTATGTATTCCAGATCCATTTCAACCCATTCGTCAAAGGTTGTATCCTCTCCCTTTTTAATCTGCCATATACAGGTAAGCCCGGGCGTTACAGAAAGCCTTTGCATTTGATAATCATTATATTGCGTTACTTCCGTTACCAGCGGCGGTCTTGGCCCTACAATGCTCATATCTCCATTTAAAATGTTTACAAGCTGCGGCAGCTCGTCAATACAGGTCTTCCGCAGAAAAGCACCCACTTTTGTCACGCGTGGGTCATTTTCTATTTTAAACGCCGGACCGTCCCTTTCGTTGAGCTCGCAAAGATCGTCTAACATATCCTCTGCATTTTCACACATGCTGCGAAATTTATAAATATAAAACTGCCTTCCGTTTTTTCCTACGCGTGCTTGCTTAAAGATAACGGCGCCTTTTGGGTCTTCCACCTTTATCGCAATTGCACTGATCAAGAAGACAGGGGACAAAACCACCAATCCCAGCAGAGAACAGATCAGGTCAAATATTCTTTTTATAGCGGCGTAAACTCTTTTCTCGCCTACACACAGGTTTTTCTTTTCTCGCGCGCTTTTTCTGCTGGTTAAATTTTTTGCCATATGATCTATAAGTTCCTTTTCTCTGATATTATCCAAGAATAACACCCCTCTTTTACCAAGCCGACTTGCCTTTTTCCTATAAAAATACACCTATATATGCGTCTATAAAAACTGTGGTACACAGATTGGCGTTTACTTATTCGTATCTGTAAAAATAACCACCCTTCCCATTTTTGGAATCAACGCCATTGATAATCAGTCCCAAAACTTTTGCGTCAACCCTTTTGATTGCTTCCACCGTTTTATGCAACTCCGGGTAAGTGGAAGTCCCTTCTCTGACAACAATCAAAACGCCGTCGCTTTCTGTTATCAGCGGCAAAGCGTCCACCACCACATTTACCGGCGGGGTATCCAAAATAATGTAATCGTACTCGTCAGAAAAAGAAGCAAGCAGCTGTTTCATGCTTTCACTGGACAGCAGTTCCGATGGGTTTGGAGGAACAACGCCCGCGCACAGGACATCCAGATTTTCCATTTTTGTATGGTGAACGGCTTCATCGACCGTATGAATCTTTCCCAGTACGTTTGTAAGGCCGGGCGCTGCGGAAAGATTGAAAAAGCGATCGACCTTTGGCTTGCGCAGATCGCAGTCAATAATCAGCACCCTGGTATCCACCTGCTGTGCAAGCGCTATAGCAAGATTGACCGCGGTAGTTGTTTTTCCTTCCGATTTCAACGAGCTTGTAACGACAATCTTCTTACAACCTTCTTTAATTACAGAAAAAACCAAATTGGTCCGCGCTGTTTTATAGGCTTCTTTAATTTGAAAGTTCAGCGTCGCAGAATGATCCACTGTATTTAACGGTTTGCGGTTTGTCTTTTTAAACATGACTTTTCTACTCCTAAAAACAAAATATCTGTTTTATTTGCCACGCCTGCCGTGTTTATAGTTGCCGCTTGGCAGACAACTTGTTCTTTCTTTTACGTATTTTGCTTTGCAACGCTTTCAAAGTTAGGAATATATGCCAGCACCGGCAGCCCAAGCTTTGCTGTAATATCGTCGGACGCTTTGATCCGGATATCAAAGTAATTTCTGATAAAAACAAACGCAATGCACAAAAGCATCCCCAGCACAAAGCCGATTGCCGTATTTACAACCGGGTTTGGCGCGACCGGACTTTGCGGAACCGTAGCCGGGTCCACAACCTTTAGTTCTGCGTCTTCGTTATAATTGGCAATCACGCCGGGTGCAAGCTGCGCGACCGTATCTGCAATCAATTTTGCTTCTGTCTGGCTTTTGGCAATCACCTGCGCCTGAAAAACTTCTGTGTCGTTTAAGCTGGAAAAGGTGACCATCTGCTTTAGTTGGCCTGCCGAATAACGATCGCCAAGCTCTTTTGCAACATTTGTAAAAAAGCTGTTTGTCTGCAGCAATTCAATATAGGTATTCACAAGCCTCTGCGCATATGCAAAGGCAGTTACATCGTCAGAAATGGAACCTGACCCCCTGTCCGACGTAGATACGCAAAACTTTACGGTGCTTTGGTACGTATTATCGATAAATATTTTCGTAAAACCAAATGCTGCGCCGGCAAAAAGGATAGAAATGGCAAGAATCAAAATTAAATTTTTTTTCAAAAGATTTAAAATCTGTCCTGCGTTTACACCCATAGATACAGTCACCTTCCTAAATAAAAATCAGGTTACAAATTATTTTTGTAATACTACCAAATTATGCATAATATACAAAACTATGATCTATAATTTATCTATATGTGCCTATTATAAATTTTCTGCTGGATAATGTCAACTAATCTGAAAGTAGGCGCGCTTGATTTTCATGATATCACATATAACTTCCTAAAAAGCAAGTCTTTTTTATCAAATTAAACAATATATTCTGTAGTTTTTTCCTTCCTTCAATTTACTTGCTACAAGAAACACACGGCAACAGGAATACCCTATTGCCGTGTGCTTTTATCAGACATTGATAGTATAATCCAATATTTGTTTTTTATTCACGCATGCTGTTTTTCTTTCTTCTTTTGATCAGCAGCACCGCTATTGCCAGTATTGCCGCCGTTGCTGCTGCTGCCGCTGCCAGCACTGGAACTGTGTATATGTCGCCGGTCGTTACAATATCCGGTGCCTTTGGCGGATTTGTCGGTTGTGTTGCCGGTTCCGTCATTGGTTCTGTAGACGGTTGTGTTGCCGGTTCTGTCATTGGTTCTGTGGGTGGTTGTGTCGGTTGTTCCACAGGAGGGTCTTCCTGTGAGCAGGTAAAGATCCACTTAATCTTGCCTACAGCGTCTGCATAACGGTTGTTTAGCTCTGTTGGAACCTGCAATTCTACCGTTAGGTCAGCACTTTCACCTTGTGCAAAACCGCCCAGGCAAATTGCCTGTGCTTCCCCATACATACTGAAGCTTCCCTCTTCACCGTACAGCTTTCCGCTGTAGATTACAGAATCATCTTTTTCATTGGTAATCGTTACCGTCAAAAGCTGCATGAGCTCATCAGAAATTGCCTTTTGTTCCGCACTTTCAAACGCGTCCTCATCCGCCTGCAGCGCATAAAGGTATATGAACGACATTTTTTCATCCTCATTGCCAATGTGGATTACCTGCGTTCTTGTATCCCCCGGCATCAGGCCTTTAAAGCCCTTGAAAAGGTCTTCATCCGGTAAAGTTACAAATTTTTCCGCTCCAAGCTGGTAAATCACGCTTGTGCCGGTATCTCCCTGGATTTCCTCCTGCTGCGGGAGACGGTCGACTGCGTTTTCTATGACAATATCGTTCCAGCCAACAATTTGCCCCTGTGCATTGAGCTGCGGTTTAAAATTTTCATACTGCACAGCCTCTGCAAAGGCATCAATATGGCCGTCAAGCTCCGTATAGCCTTTCATATCCCAAGCTTTTGGCAGCGAAAAGGATTCTATAAGGTTTTCTGCCGTTTGGCCGGCAGCCAGTGGTAATTGATAATAGTAATAGCCGTCCTCGCCCAAAATCCATTTATCGGGATTTACAAAATTCAGTTCAATATAGGAAGGATCCAGGTCCTTGCGTTCCTGACCATCCTCCCACCAGCTTTTTGTAAGCTTCAGGCGCACATACTGCATATTGGAGCCTGTGTTTTGCGCAGAAACAATTTTTTCCACCGTTTGCCCGGGCACAACGCCTTTTTCAGGTTTGGTGTACACGTCTACCAAATCCACATGCACATTGCCGAAGGTTAACGTATTTGTGGTTTCCACACTAGCCTTGAACGCCGCCAGGGTGACGCCCACCGAAAGCACTGCAACGAGCGCCAGGGTTGCGGCAATACATATAATTTTTTTCTTGATCAAAAGCAATCACCCCGTTTTTCAATAATTCAGTTCAATCAACAGTCCTAATTTCTTTTATCAAATACCTATCAGCTGATTGAGGTCTGTAATATCTGTGTCGGTCGTCTGTACTGCATAAGCATTTATAAGGATCTGTACATCGGGAGCCTTTGCATTGACTACCGTTGCAATATTTTCATTAAACTGCACCTTTGTAAAGAGCTCTTCTGTAGATATGCCTGTAGCAACTGCCTTGAGCATGTCTTCGGCATTGTCACCTTTGTAATAATATACAAGCTTTGTGGACGTATCCGCATTATTGGCATTTGCAAACCATTGCCCGTTGACTGTGTCTGCAACAAAATTGCCGCCGCTCATAATGCCAAAATGCGCATAATCTTTAAATTCGCCATATGTTTTCTGTACATAATCTTCCGTGCCGTCCTTGACCTTAAATTCGACCGTCATAGCAATATAAGATTCTTCCTTGAGGTTTTCTACAGAGGGATCCTTATCCTGTATATCACCGGGCTTATAGGTGTGATCAGTGATCAACTCATAGTTGGGCTCGTTAATGATAATATCTACATTGTCACCTGCTGTAAAGACGTTTGTCTTATCGTTGGACCTTGCCGTAAGGAATGCCATGGTGATGCCGTATGTAACAGCCGCTACAAGTACCAAAGCAACGACTGAGAGGGTTACTTTTAAAAGCTTATTTGTTCTTTTTGTGTTTTCCATTGAAATATCCTCCGTTTTATTTCTTTAAGTTTCATCGTGTCGCTTTATGGTTGTTTTATTGCTTAGCTGAACAAAGCCTGCAGCGCAGCTGTATTGTTTGCATAAGTGTCTGTATTGTTATCCGCCTGGATTGCAGAACCGTATACTAAAATTTTAAATTGCGGAAGCGTATTGGCATCCCATGTAATGGTTTTTCCGCCGCCCAGGTCATAGGTTGTTTCGTCGGTAGAGCTCATAACAAATTCGCTGTTTTTTGTCACGGTTACCTCTGTAAACAGCGGCGTTGTCGTTGCGCCTTTGGCAACATTTGTCAGCGTGTTTGCCGTACCGTAGCAATAATAATCCGCACCGCTTGCATCGGTTGCGGTTTTTGTCCATGCGCTCGTGTTAAAATTGATAGATGCAAGCCTTGCAAACTGCTGGGCGGTAATCGTTACAAATTCTCCGCCTGTAGATTCCTGCACCTGGTATTCCACCTTCATGGCCATATACTCGTTTTCTACCGTCGCGTTATCAGACGTATTGGTAAGCGCCGGGTTTTTGGGGATGACAGAACCAGGCTGATAATTACCTGCAATGGTAAGACCAAGATCCTCTTTATTCTGTGCGGAGGGATTGACCGTAGTACCGTCGCCCTGACCGTTTGTATACCCATCCCACAACGGTTCGTTAAGCTGCAGCTTGATTGCCGGACTGCCGGGAAACGTATTTGTTTTGCTGTCTGTGTCGGACAGGATGGCGACCGTCAACCCTGCGGTGACCGAAGCGACTGCCAACACGGACGTTGCCGCAAGAACAACCTTCTTAAGCCTGCTGTTTTTTGTTTTTTCCATCGTTTTTTCCTCCTAAAAAGTTTGTAATGATGTGCATTCTATATTAACCCCCTGAATATCTGGTGTGAAATCGGGTTAATGAACTTGCAAAAATAAATATGTACTCAGTCCTGCGGGACTGTTGCTGCTTCAAAGCCGTCAAATCCCCAAGCCTCTTTTGCAAAGGCTGTTGTAATGCTCTCTTTTTCCCCGGGCTTGTTGCTGATTGCCTGCACGCTGTCTGCAATGACCGACAAATCGACTGTTTGCCCTTCCTGCAGATCGCAGATCAGCTTTACCGTGCTTTCTTTAAACAGTTCGGTTGTACTCTGGCCGGGCATAACAACCCTTTTATAATAGTAATAGCCGCTGTCATAAAGCCAATCTTCGCTTATTTGGGTAGCCGTCTGGTCAATTTCAACCTGCCCGTCTGTAAAAGCGCCCTGTGCATTTTTGACCGATGGTACAACCTTTACGCGTATAAATACAGGCTTTTTTGCCTCGCCGGCCGGGTTATTTATCATCACCTGTTTTGTCTTAACGGTATCGTTGTGATCCATCACATAATCAGTACCGGAAGGCTCTTCGATCTGGATATCCGTAATGGTCATCGGGGCAAAAGGGTTTTCCTTGTCGTTACTTTTTCCCGACAGCTGCGCCATGGTGGCAAATACCGCAATACCGCTTACCGTAACTACCGTTGCTGCAATAAGTACACGTTTTTTTGTGATAAGCTTTTTTATGCCGTGCCCCATGTTATTTTTTTTCATACATTTCACCTCTGAAAAAAGCGTTTCTTTCCCGGTCCTTTTTGTTTTTACCGTTTGGCAAAAGCTTCTGGACAACCATGAGCAGAAGCATTCCCCCAACTGCGCACAACAAAAGGATTTTTCCTGCTGTCGAGCTTAAAAAGTTTAAATAATAACCCGCATACGGGATAGAAAAATCGCTTGCCTTTCCTATGATCTGGTTATAGGGGAACGGACCCTCCGTCGTTGTCGTATTGGCAAGGCCCTGTGTTTTGAACGTATTGTTTTCCCTGTCCGCTTCAATAACCGCGTGCGTAATTACGGTCTGCCCCATCTTGAACGTAACCGCATCGCCCACCTGAATATCCTGTGCCGGGGTTTCCTTTACATAAATCAGGCTGCCCACGCCGTATTTTGGCTCCATGCTCCCGCTGATAACCGCATATGGCATGTATCCGAAAATTTGCGGCAGATAAACCGTGGCAACGGTAAGCAGCAGCACACCAACAAGTAAGGCGGTCAGGACTTTATCAATGATTTTCAGCGCTTTCACAAATTCGCCTCTTTTATGTTCCTGCCGGCGACAGCCTGTTTACAACAAGGGCTGTGTCGCCTTCAATATTGTTCTTTGTCTGGGATTTTCTGTTTTCAAATTCCGCAACCGGGTTTTGTACCGTTGCATATAAATACGCCGCGTTTTGATCTTTATAGGAATTCCCTGTATCATCATTGCTTACCGAAATGCCGTAAAGGTCATATTTCCACGCAAGCTGCGTGTCTTCCGTAATTTTATAATATTTGCCCGGTGTGACGTCGATCGTTTCCGATTTTACAAGGCTTTCGCTGTCTGTCTTATCAAAACTGATGACTACATAAAAGGTCTTTTCCGGCTTCCCTGTACACGTGCGGTCTGCAAACTGTTCCACCGTAAAGACAAACGATTGCTCTGCACCGGTGTAATTTTCATAGCCGTGTGCATCACCGGGAATGTCTGTATCTGCAATGTTTACACCTTCGGCAAGCCCTGCCGGGTTATCGTTCGGCCCATAATAAAGCTCGTTGATTCTTTTTGAAATGGTGATCTGTGCATCGCTTAAATCGTTGACAAACGTCCCCTGTGCAGCAGTCATAGCGTTTTGCGTTACGGTACCTGCAAGCACGGTTTTTGCGCTGTCGCCGCCAACGGAGTCAACCCGAAACCCTTCGGGGATGTTTACCTCTGTCACCTTATACACCGTGCCCACCGGAACACCGCTGATGGTGGCCGTCTGCCCGGCTTTCAGCTTGATAATGCCGTCGTTTAAGGCTGTATGTGCAACGCCGTCGACCGTATAGTCTACAGGATACGTTTTCCATGTATCGTCCTTTCCGCCGAAAAGGTTGCGTATCTGCACCTGAAACGAAAATTCCGCATCTGCACCTAAATCTGCCGCCGCCGGCGTTAATTCCTTTTTAAAGACGATGTCGCCCGTTTTTACGGTATTCTGAAATACCACCCTTTGCGCAGTGCTGCGTACGATATCTTCCGTATCAAGATTGGAATATGCAAATGTATCTGTTCTGCCTGCTGCAAGCAGGTTATCTGTAACATAGGAATTGCTTTCCCCAACGCCCAGAACATTTTCATCGACATCGCTGAGCACCCAGACCGTATCATAATATTCAGAAAGCGTTTTATGGCTTTGATTTAAAACGACCGCCTGCCCCTGTACACGGGTCGGCCTTTGCAGCATATCCTCCTGCCGCAGCTGGAACAGGCTTCCTCTTGTAAACTGGTTCAGGTATGTCGCCGTCTGGCCGTAAAACAGCGTCTGGCCGCCGGAAACATACGTTTTTGGGCTCGCATAGGCATCATATTTTTCTGTAAGCACCTGGCTTCCTACCTCTGTCCAGTTGTTTCCATCAGGAACAAAATTATTGCCGTCCTGCGGCTGTGCTCCGCCTGTGCTATACACGCTCCAGGAGCCGCCCGTCCCCGCAGCATTGAGTGTAAAAAGATTTTGGCCGCCCGGTGCCGTATCGTTTGTCTTCGTTACTCCGCCAAAACCCGGACCATTTTTAAATAAAAGGTTTTCCGGCGCAGACGGGAAGTTATAAGAATAATACCCGCTTTCACTGTCATATGCCATCTGGTAGTCCTGGCCGTCTCCCCCCGTATCCCATGCCCATATATACGGTGTGGTCCAACCGGCGGCCTGTGCATTTAGGTATACGGTATAACCCGTTGTGGGGGTCGGCTCTACGCCGGTTCCTTTATAAAGCAGGGTGCTTTGCCCCTCTACCGTCCTTGTAACGTCGTAGGAGGAAGCATACAGCCCGGAATCCCCCGCCTGCGTTGATCCCTGGTTTTGAAAATCGTAGGCAACAACATCGTTGTCCGCTTCCTTGATGGTATCTGCCAGCAGCGCATTGTTGATGCCTTCAAAGCTTGTGCGGTTGTCAATTGTAAAGGTATTGGTTTGCGGAAAGTTAAACCGCAGCTTCATGTTAGATTCCCACATGCCTCTTTCCAAATAGAACATGGTCAGCGTATGCGTTTGCGTGGGGTTTGAAAAATCAATCAGCTCTGAAAAATCAATTACAGACGCGCTGGTCGCAGACGACTGATTTGTGGTCTTACCATCAAACGCTCCCGTTGTGACAGTCGCTTTTTTGGTGTTGAAATTAATGCTGCCGCTGCTTTTTGCATGCGCGCCTCCCATATCCAATACAAGCTTGCCGTCAATAAAAACCCAAACGTCGTCGTCGCCTGTAAATTCAAATACAATATCCTGCCCATTGACCTTACCGTCGTTTGTCATGGAAAATGGGATTTCAAATTTTGCGCCAAAGCCGTAATTCAGTTTTCCCTTATCACCGGGGTTTCCATTATTAAACGGGAAAAAGCCTGGCTTGCACTGGCTCATATTCATCATCGTATCGTAAACGGCGTTGTCTGTATAAGTAAACGTGCTGCCGTTAAAATACAAATTTCTTTGTTCGGAGTCAAATTCATAATAGGTTACGCCGTTATCCACCGTCTGATAAAATGGGAACTCTATATTTTCGTAAACATCTGCATAGCTCTGTCCCTGGGCAGTATAAATTGAATTGTTTTCCAATACAAAGGTCGCACGGCGCTGCGTACCGTTTACAGTAATATTTATCTCCTGTACAGATGTCTGCCCTGAAACAGAGGTAATGTATAGCCTTACCCTCTCTGGCTTGCTGGCCCACCCGTTAGAAGCGTCCAAATTTATAATAAAAGTAGTAGCATTGGTCGCCTGGCCTTTTTCTGTTTGTGTAAATGTTCTGGATTGATTATTGTGTACCGTATATGTATACGTATTACCTTGTATAAACGTCCGCTTTACACTGTCTGCCGCATCTTCCCACCAGCTGCCGTTTGAATAAAATTCAAACGATACAGTGTTAACAGCCTCTGTACCTGTTGAGCGGTTTTGGTTAAACCAGTCTTTGCTGAAGTACGGCAGCTCCTTACCGTCTTGGGTAAGCTTTCCGTCTGTCAGAGTGTCGTCCACCAGCCCCTGGGCGGCTGCATTGGTAGCGTTTTGATTTGCGATATTGGCACCCCAGTAAAAATTGCGCAGCCCCGATGGGGTTTGGCTCCAGTTGCCGCTGTCCGGGTAAAAGTCGCCAAAATACAGGGGAACTGTATAACCGGAGTCTGAAATAGCGGTATTTAATTCGTTATACGGCGTTTTAATTGGATACCCGCCGGATCTTGTTCCTGCATCCGGCGCCGCTCCCGGCGTATTAATTTGATTATCATACTTATAGTCATACAGGGAAACCGGTATATAAAGAAAGTCATCCGCAGCCTGTGCATGTAACGTGCTAACGTTGGACAAAACCACTGTAAAAACGGAAAAAAGCAAAAGCACCGCCAGTAAAAGCGACACAGACCTTTTTCCTTTACAGCAGGCTGCTTTCAAAAAAACTTTCATATTGCTTCCGCCTTTCATTATTTATAATAGTAAATCAATATCCAAATAACATTTTAAAGTAAAAAAACATAATAAAAAGCGAGGGCTGGGCGCCGCATCACTCTTCCCCATTTTATTTGAAATTTTTCTTATGCAATTCTGTTAGCAGCGTCTGCATGCCACAAACAGAAAACGTTTACATTATAAACAAAAAACTATATCTAATACATAAATTACCTGATTTAAATCATCTATTTAAAATTATTTTATTTATAAAAAAATTATAATACCCAAATTTTACCATAATAACGTAATTTGTCAACTATTATTTTTTGTAGAAATTTGTGCAACACTATCTTTTAAATTACATAAATACTTAAAAAATCCCATTACAGTGGAAATCTTAAAATAATTTCATGTCAAATTATGTCGAAAGATTTTTTTGAAAAATAAAAATACATTACTTATAAAACATCTATATCTGTGCAATTTTGATGTTTTTGCACGTTTTACAGCCTTTTCCAATTTTTATTTTTTCATAAATTTCTTGTCTTACAGACTGCGCTTATAGTATACTGTTTTTAACATTTTCACGTAATAGAGAAGGGAACAGAACTATGAAACGGTACGGAGCTTTTTTTCTTGCGCTGCTTTTAAGTGTGGCGACGCTTGCAGGCGGAGGTCTTTTCCCCGCTTCTTCAGCACAGACAGAAACATCCCCTGAAATTTCCCAACTGCTTACAGGCAATTATGTACAGGGACAGGCACTTATCCTTTACAAAAGCAATCCGCATCTTCGCGCGGCATCGCCGCTTGCAGGGCTGCAGATCGAGCAGCAATGGGACTTCAATGAGCCTGTAAAGCTGCGGAGCAACAATCTGCAAAGCAATGCCTTTTATAAAACTGAAAAGATCGCAAATGAAACAGAAAAGGTTGCCCTTGTTTCAAAAGAAGGTATTACCACCGAACAACTGCTGACAGAACTTGCGCAAAACAGCGCAGTATTGCTTGCACAACCTAATTATATAGACAAACCTTTGACCAATGATACGTATTATGGCAGTCAATGGAGTTTGCATGACACTGCAAGTGGTATCGATACGCCGGCCGTATGGGAAGGTTCCCATACATATGAAGAAAATGTCGTGGCGGTTGTGGATACCGGCGTGGACTATACACACCCGGACCTGCGTGACAAAATGTGGATAAACCCTGGTAATATTGGCCTTCCCGGCACTTACGGGTATGACTTTGCCTCCAACGACGACGATCCCATGCCTGACGATGCGCCGTACAGTTATTCCAATTCGCATGGGACGCACTGTGCCGGAGAAATTGCCGCACAGATCGACAATGCGCAGGGAATAGCCGGAATTTCCCCCAACACAAAAATTATGGCGCTGAAGGTAGCCTTGCCAAACGGGGGATTTCTAACTTCCGCCTGCATAGGCGCGTATGAATATATTTACCAGGCCAAAAAGGCCGGTGTAAATATTGTTGCCGTGAACAATTCCTGGGGCGGCAACGAGCTGATGCCCGTATTCAATTACGTGCTCGACAAAGTCGGGCAAGCCGGCGTGCTGTCTGTCATTGCCGCAGGAAACGATGGCAAGAACAACGACGAAAACCTCTATATTCCGGCAAACAGTCAAAGCCCATATGCGATTACAGTTGCCGCCGGCACAAAAGAGAATACACTGGCCGGATTTACCTGCTATGGAAAAACAAGCGTAGATCTGGCAGCACCGGGCACTACCATGCTCTCGACCGTTGCCAAGGATATGTATATTCCCGTGCTTTCCGAACAGGCCGGGCTTGAGAAAAATGTGTATTACGAAACGTTTGCACAGCCTCCTGTTTATGAAGAAGGTGCCTTGCAAATTGGGGAAACCCTGTCGATTATCGACCCTGTTCTCTTCACATTTTCTGGCGGTGAATACATACAAAAACCATATGATGGGGAATTTTCCCTGACAGAAAACGGATATGACGGTACTGCCCTTTCGCTGGACCTTTCCAGCGCCCGTGACTCGCAAGCGGCAGTAAAATTTCAAATGCGCATAAAAAACCCCTATTACCAAAGCGCCGTGCCAGATCAAACGGTTTACGCAAGCTTTCTGACCAGCAGCCCTGCAAAAGATAAGGGCGGCCGCAACAACGTGGTTGTGCAGCAGATCGATCAAAACGGGGAATATATTGAATTAGGCGATTTTGTATCCAGCGGTTCATACCAGGATGCCTGGAACGCCCCCATGACAGCGCTTTCGATTGATCCTACTGACATGTATATTCGTCTGGAAGTCTCCATTTCCCCGTGTGCAGACGCGCAGCGTATTTCTTTTGATTGCCTTGGCATTGGATTTACCACAGGAAAATATGGCTTGATGAGCGGCACCTCTATGGCTGCGCCGATTACCTGTGGCGCCGTGGCACTGCTAAGCTCCATTTACCCGGAGGAAAGCCCGCTTGAAATTCGCGCGCGCATCTTGGGCGGTACGCAGCCGCTGACAGATGAAGATACACAAAAAGTAGCAAGCGGCGGACGGCTTGACCTTGCAAAAGCCATCAGCGACCCAAACCCGGTTCCCGATTTTATTACCCTACAGGGCAATACCGCAGTTCTTTCCGGTCATTTTATGGACGGTGCATCCCTGTATATAGACGGTACTTTGGTCACGCCGCAATTAGCGAATGCAAACGAAATTGTTTTTGACGCGTCTCCTTTTGCAGACGATACCTACCATACAATCTGCCTTTCTAAAAACGGGCGCGCCTTTTATCTTAAGCAATTTTTTGCGTCGTCCCCTGAGAAATTTCAGGCAGAAACAGCTATGCCCCAAACATCTGCCGACGGCACCCTGCTCAGCGGCGGGACAGATCTGTTTTATATAGGCCTGCAGGGCGAGTTTTTGTACCGTATGACAAAAGACGGATGGGACGAACTTCCCCCCTGCCCCCTGCCCGCAACAGACAATATGCAGTTTGTTTATACAGACGGCGGGATTTGGGGTATCAGCGGTTTTACGTATGGTGCAGAGGAAAGCACAACCCTTGTGCGGTATGACATTGCCGCAAATAAATGGGAATATCAGGATACGCTTATTTTTACATGGCGTTCTTCTGATTATTCTTACTGCTCTGCTTATAACGGCAAGTTGTACTTTTTTAACGCAGGCCTGAAAGAGGGGGATGTCAGCAGGCAATTCTCCGTATACGATCCTGTAACTAAAATGCTGGAGAATGCGGCTGATTTCCCAGCAGACGCCCCTTACAGCAAAATTGTCATGCAGCAGATAGCAGATAAGCTGGTTGTGATTATGCCAGAGTTTGCAGCAAATATGGAAGACGTTTATCTGCAGCCGTATATTTTTGACGGCTCCTCCTGGACAGAAGGCAAACGCACAGAGGTTTTATCTTATGAAACGGCACACAGACTTTTAAATACCGCATGTGCAGCCAGCGGGGATAAGCTGATTTTTACAGGCGTAGCTTTAGAGGGCTATGGAAGCACAGTCGCTTACGATCCATCGGCATCCGTTTGGGAAGGTATAGGGTATGAACCCCTTACCTCTGACAGTATTTTCAGCGCCGCTGTGCTTGGGGACCGCTATTACGTTATGCAACCGGGTAGCAACGGGGAAAATTACCTTTCCTCCATGCCGGTTACAAGCAACCTGCGCACCATTACGGTTATAGCCGGGCAGGGCGGCACTGTACAGGGCAGCGCCACCGTGTATAACGGTGACAGTGTTACCGTGACGGCTGTACCGGAAAGCGGAAACACCTTTGCCGGATGGAGCGAAAACGGCGTCTTGGCCAGCACGGCTGCAAGCTACACCTTTTGTGCAACGGCTAATAAAGAACTGACCGCTGCTTTTTCGGCAGAAACTGCTCCAACCAATCCCACTACTCCCACCGAACCTTCCCAACCAACCATACCGGTTGCACCGACCAACCCAGCGGGCGGGCAGGCAGATAATACAGAGCCAGGTACGGCAAGCGGAACAGCAATCAATGGAACAGCAACCAATGGGGCAGCAACCAATGGGGCAGCAACCATCAACGGTAAAACACCCTTTACAGGCGACGTCACGCCGGTTGGCGCAATGGCTTTATTATGCATTGTTTCTGCCGTTACCGTGGCCGCCGTAAGAAACAGAAAAGTAAAAAGTAAACAGCCTTAAAGCACTTTTGATCAATCATACGGGTAATGAACAAACAGCCTGCCTTTTGCGGTTTTTGCAAAGGCGGGCTGTTTGTAGTAAGAGCCGTTTTGCTCTCCCTGGTTTTCAAACATTTTAAAACAAAATGCCGATATAAACTTATAGCCATACACATCAAAATGCTATATGTTAGATATTTTACAAAATATGATCAAAAATTGTGCTAAATCATTGTCTATTGTTGTAATATTAATTGTATTTTAAACAATATATTTTACTAAAATTTGTATAAAAAGAAATTGTAATTTTATTTATATATTTATATAATACAGGTGATAGCATATGGGATTTATTGATTAAAGGAGGTATTGATTTATGAAGTCATTGAAAACCCGTGTTAAAATTGTAGTTGCCATGTGCATGGCAGTTCTGTTGTGCCTTTCGGCAACCGGCATAGCCGCCGCAACCAGTGAACAGACAACAGAAAAGAGTTACTATTTTGATAACTACTATACCAATTGGGATACCGTGTACTGGTATGCGTGGGACGGAGGTGAGCAAAACGCCGCATGGCCAGGCGAACCCATGACACAAGAAAGCGGCAGCGCACTTTGGAAAGCAACAATGGAAGAAGATGCATATGAGTGGATCATCTTTAACAATGGTCAAAATGCGCAAACATTGGATCTTAATATCCTTGATGGTTATGATACGTTCTTTGGAAACCATATGTCTTCCGGCAAAGTAAATGGGTACTGGAGAAACGCACACGAATATATTACTTATGCATTTCTCCCTTATAACTACTGGGGAGACACTGCTTGCTATGCTTCCTATTGGGGCAATAATGTGCAGCAGAATTGGCCCGGAATTAAAATGAACGAATCCAACAATTATTATTTTATAACGCTTCCGCCTGAAGCACAGAATATCATTTTTAACAACGGTGGCAATGGAAAGCAAACAGCTACATTACAGACAAGCTCTTTCACTTCCAACAGCATTGCCTTAACCGGCTCGACCATCGGCCAGGATCCTTATGGCAACACCTTATATGAAATTACTTTCCTTTCCCCACTGCCATAATTTTTTCGGCCTTATGTGAATAAAATTCACATAAGATTTTTAAACGCTCTTAAATAAAAACAAAACCATATGCTATTTTTCAGAGAATGGGATAATAGATTTCTCTGATTTGTAATCTGGCTTAATCTGATGGCGACAGATTAGGCCATTGTGACAAAAAAATTATTTAAAACAGGCCGGTGCGGATTCCTTCCACACCGGCCTGTTCTTATTTCCTGCCAAATACGGCTGCAACTGTTTTTCCAAGTCAGGGCAGGCAACGCCTATTTTAAAAACGCAGCTCCTGCTGCTATAACTGCAATGACCAATACAATGAAAATTTCCTTTTTCATATTTATCTGCAGCAGCCCTGCAAACTCCCTTACAAAGGCATTTGGCCAGAAGTACCATTTGGTTTTGCTGCCCATTCCTTCTGCCTGAAGGCCCGCCTGACCTGCAAGCATTCCGCCGCGAAATACATGATAATTTGTAGTGGAAAAAGCAACCTTTCCCTCCGACGTTCTTTGTTCAATAAGCTTCTTTGAAAATTCCATGTTTTGCAGCGTGTTCGTAGATTCGCACTCGGGCATAATCTGCTTCCCGGGAATCCCCTGCTCGAGCAGATAGCGGCGCATAGCCTCGCCCTCAGATATGACTTCATCCGTTCCCTGTCCGCCAGAGGGCACAAGTACGGCTTTTTTACCGGTCGCCTTCCACTGATTATGATAAAACTCTACCGCCTTGTCTACCCTGCCGCGTAAAAGCGGCAACAGGGTTCCATCCTTTTTGATACCGCAGCCAAGAATAATTACAAAATCCTTGTCATATGCGGGAGTGTGCCTTGAAACAATAAAGGAATAGAAAATTGTGCCGAGCAACAAGGCCTCAAAATATCCAAATAAGGCAGAAACAACGTTTTGAATAATATTTCCAGCCATATAATCAATATTAAAAATAACACTTATATTTGTAGCCAAAAAGCATACTGCCACACCCAACGCCAAAAATACGCTTATGATTATCCCCAAAGCATTGGCAGGACGAAAGCCCTCGTGCCTGATCAGTGAGATATTACTGATACTCATAAACAGGGAAAAAACCAGGATAAGCGGCATAGATAGCAGAATTAAAAACAAAAACACCTCGGAGCTTACTTTTCCCATGCTGTCGGCCCCATAATGCCTGTATTGTGCAAGAGTAAGGGTCGTCATAGCTGTAAATATTACTGCAAGCCCAATAAAGGCAACTATAACACAGGTGTATTTGAGCGTATTGTAAGAGTACATATTGCGCTTCATGGCGGATCGAAGATCTCTTATCAAATAAAGTGCCGATGCAATAAAAAACAGCGCTGCCGCCGCAGGCATTGCCTGCCAGCCGGTGAAGTCGGTCGTCCAATTCTGTCTTACAATTATGTAAAACCACCCTACGGAAAAGTCGACCTTAAACCTTTCCACTTCCAAATCATCGATATTATAGTGAATTGTAGCAGTAGTATACCCTTGGCCTACAGCGGTTAAATGCAGTGCAGCCCCCTCGTCACTGTAATCAATGGAGGTATATTCCACCACTCCCTCTTTGTCAAATTCGATCCATACATTGTTGATATCACTTGCGTTTAAATAGTAGGTATAGCTGCTGCCCACCGCAATTATAAACGTGCCTGCGCAAAGCACCGCTACAAGCAACAGTACAAGGATACCCCATATAGGTTTTGAAAATTTCTTTTTCATTGCATCACCTATTTATATTTTTAAATTTATAAATTTTATAGGATATATTATATCATAGTGACTGTGAATCCGCCAATTTAAATTCTTCATAAAGCAATAAAAAGCTTTTGCACAGCATAAAAGAATAAAATTACAATCTTTATATTATATTGCTCTATCCCACGATTCCGGTGCTTTGCCGGCTTAATAAAGCACTCGTAAAGGGCAAAAAGCACATAAGCAGCAAGACGATGAGCGCGTAATAAAAAAGCAAAGCGGCCTAGCTTGATTTTCAAGAGAGAGAAAAAAGCACCAATATAAACAACACCCTTTTTAAAGAAAAATCGCCGTAAACAACGATCAGTTCACAACAACATAGAAAGGTTGACAAAAAAGATCCCACCTATAAACGCAGGCTGTAAGACAAAATTAAGCCTGAGCTAAAAAAGCTGGCAGCGCAGTGGAACCGCCGCAACCGCGTTTACAAGGCCGCAGGTGTAGCAAAAGCGTGACTTTTTGCGAAAAAGGAGAGCAAGGGAGCGGGCGGATGGATCATTTTCGGTCGCAGACAAAAAATAAGCCGGAGCAAAGCGAACTTTGCTCCGACGTGGTGGACCCGAAGGGATTCGAACCCTCGGTCTCCGCGTTGCGAACGCGGCGCTTTCCCAGCTAAGCTACGAGCCCATAACAAATATCCTCAAAAAACAACATACATATTTGACGCAACATTGTTATTTTACCACTAAACACATAAAACTGCAAGAATTTTTTTAATCTTTTTTATTATCTTTTCTTTTTAAAGATCCGCATTTGATATACTCAAATGCGGATCTTTTTTTCTTATAGCGTTTGTAAAACCTGACCGCTCTTAGACAACAATGATCTCGTCCTTTACAGTATAATCCTCAAGCGGCGGGTGCTTTTCATTCGGGTCGTCTATCATCGCAAGAATCTGCTCAAATTCCGTTTCAATCGTTGCATCACCCTTGGCAATGACGTCAAATGTAACGGTCACCAGCACATCCTCGGTTGTAAAGTCAAACCCTTCAATGGCGTCGGCTGCATTGAAATACATCCTTGCTGTTCCGTCAATCGGCTCAAAGTTCCAGGTAATGCTTCCCATGCACAGCACCGGGAACAAATTCCGTTTAGATGCCTCAACCGTTGCGTCTGAAAACTTAAGAACGCTGTCCGTATAGTTAATATGCGCGTTTACCCCTGCTACAATCTGGTCTGCCTGCAGCTTTGCCGTATAGACAACCTGGTCGCCTACGCAGGCTTCTTCACCGTTGACCGTCACGCCGCCTGCCGGAGGTGTTGTCGGCTGCTCTGAGGGTTCTGTCGGCTGTGTGGGCGGGTTCGTCGGCTGTGTCGGTGGGTCTGTCGGCTGTGTCGGCGGGTTCGTTGGCTGTGTCGGCGGGTTCGTTGGCTGTGTCGGCGGGTCTGTCGGTTCTGTCGGGCCGCCGTTGCACAGCACCTCTACCTCTTCGCGCAGTGTGTAATCCTCAAGCGGCGGGTTCTTTTCATTCGGGTCGTCTACCATCTGGAGAATCTGTGCAATATTTGTTTCTATTGTCGCATCGCCTTTGGCAATGACGTCAAATGTAACGGTCACCAGCACATCCTCGGTTGTAAAGTCAAACCCTTCAATGGCGTCGGCTGCATTGAAATACATCCTTGCTGTTCCGTCAATCGGCTCAAAGTTCCAGGTAATGCTTCCCATGCACAGCACCGGGAACAAATTCCGTTTAGATGCCTCAACCGTTGCGTCTGAAAACTTAAGAACGCTGTCCGTATAGTTAATATGCGCGTTTACCCCTGCTACAATCTGGTCTGCCTGCAGCTTTGCCGTATAGACAACCTGGTCGCCTACGCAGGCTTCTTCACCGTTGACCGTCACGCCGCCTGCCGGAGGTGTTGTCGGCTGCTCTGAGGGTTCCGTCGGCTGTGTGGGCGGGTTCGTCGGCTGTGTCGGTGGGTCTGTCGGCTGTGTCG
>ENA-UOIV01000295-UOIV01000295.1-human-gut-metagenome-genome-assembly--contig:-C59-NODE-295-length-59024-cov-16.049144_pt1 | contig 59024 bp, 37 predicted proteins | sample MGYA00242333_ERZ723880 | MGnify/ENA metagenome assembly ERZ723880 | reverse complement strand
TCCTTGAAAGCACTCTGATGCGTACCTCCTTGAGTAGTATGCTGACCGTTGACGAAAGAGTAGTATTCTTCTCCGTATTGTCCGGTATGAGTGAAGGCGATTTCGATATCTTCCCCTTTCAGATGGATGATCGGGTAAAGTCCGGTTGCCGTCATGTTGTCGTTCAAAAGGTCTACCAGACCGTTGCGCGACAGAATGCGGTGTCCGTTATAAATGATGGCAAGTCCCGTATTGAGATACGTGTAGTTGCGCAGCATTGTCTCGATAAATTCGGGTTTGAAGCTGTAATTCAGGAATAATGTATTGTCCGGTTCGAAGAAGATATAAGTTCCGTTGTCCTCTTCGGTGCTCTGTGTCTCGTCCGTCAGCAATTCTCCTTTGGAGAAAGTGGCGATACGTACCTTGCCGTCGCGGTAACTGCGTACCTCGAAACGGGAACTGAGGGCGTTGACAGCTTTTACACCGACTCCATTCAGTCCGACACTCTTTTTAAAAGCCTTGCTGTCGTATTTACCGCCTGTATTCAGCATACTGACCGCTTCGATCAGTTTTCCTTGCGGAATGCCTCGTCCGTAGTCGCGAACGCTGACACGAAGATTTTCCTCGACAATGATTTCGATTTTCTTACCGGCCTGCATTTTGAACTCGTCAATACTGTTGTCAATTACTTCTTTCAGGAGGACATAGATTCCGTCTTCGGCATGTGCACCGTCGCCCAGCCTACCGATATACATACCGGGGCGTGTGCGCACATGTTCCATGTCGCTCAGGTGGCGGATGTTGTCGTCAGTGTACTCTACTGCATTGTTGTTGTCTACAGGTATCAATTCGTTCTCTTCCATAGCTTTTATTTTATCTCTTTAATGAACGCACGGCGGCGCTTATGTTGTTGAGTCTCAAAGTAATCCCATTGTGCCTGAACTTTTCCGTTCAGTTCCAGTTCGGGGTTGCTTTCCGCAAAGATAAAACCTAATTTTTGATAAACCGGAATTAAATCGGAAAATAACAAAGCGTTAACACCTTTATTCTGATATTCGGGTTTCACGGCAACGAGTAGTAAATCAAGCATTTTGGCACGGCGTTTCATGAATAATGCTTTCAGCAGATAGAACCATCCTAAAGGCAACAACCGCCCGTGCGACTTTTGCAGGGCTTCGGCAAGGGATGGCATAGAGATTCCTACGCAGACCAGTTCGTCGTTGGCGTCGGTGATGAGGGTTACCATGCGTAAATCGAGAATAGGCAGGTACATTCTTACATACTGATCGATTTGCTTTTGGGTCAGAGGTGAATATCCGTAGAGGGGACTATAAGCTTCGTTCATCAGTTCGAATATCTTCTGTCCGTAGTCTTTGGCTATTTTCTTTCCGGAGGTATATTTCTTTATCTTGAGGTTATATTTGCGTTGAATCAGTTCGGAGATACGCTTATGTTTGTCGGGGATGGCCTCCGGTATATAGATTTTGTATTCTACCCAGTCGGCATCTTTCTCGAAGCCGAGTTTCTCCATGTGTACCGGATAGTAGGGATGGTTGTAGATGGTGGCCATCGTGCTGAGTTGGTCGAAACCTTCCACCAGCATACCTTCTGCGTCGAAGTCGGTAAATCCGAGAGGTCCGACAATGTGAGTCATGCCCCGTTCCTTCCCCCAATCTTCTACGGTTCTTATCAGTGCGGAGGATACTTCCGGGTCGTCGATGAAATCAATCCATCCGAAACGGACGTTCTTGGAATCCCATTTTTCGTTAGCGCGGTTGTTGATGATAGCGGCTACACGCCCTACTATCTTATCGTCTTGGTAGGCGAGGAAGTAATCGGCTTCACAGAACTCGAACGCTGCGTTTTTCTTCTTGTTGAATGTGTTAAGCATATCGTCATACAGGTCGGGCACGGAATAGGGGTTATCCTTATACATCCTGTAATTGAAACGAATAAATTTCTTAAGTTCTCTCTTCGTAGAGACTTTCTTGATTGTAATAGCCATATCTCGTATTTATGATTCAGGAAGCAAAGATACGTGATAATCTTTAAATTACAACGCGCAGGACGGCAAAAACTGTGTACAGGGGATGAGCTGCCAAAAATTGACGGATGGTTTAGGTATTGTAAATCAATACTAATGTATAAGCTATATAGCAAGCCACCATGATACTTCCCTCTATCCGTGTAATCGTTCGTTTGGCGAAGAATAGCCCGAAGAACCAGAGCAGGATACCGGAACCTACTAATGTGAATAAGTCGAAGTTAGTAATTCCGTTAAGATGGAGCGGGGTGATACTTGCACTGCATCCCAATACGAAGAAGATATTGAAAAGATTGCTTCCTATTACATTACCGATGGCAATCTCCGGATTTTTCTTCAATGCGGCAACGATGGAAGTGGCAAGTTCGGGCAGAGAAGTGCCTCCCGCTACCAAAGTCAGGCCGATAATCGATTCACTGACTCCCAGACTGCGGGCAATACCAGTGGCTCCATCGACAAATAACTGTCCTCCATATATAAGTGCAGCCAGACCGCCGATGATATATAGAGTGGATTTCCACCAGGGGAGCGATTTGATTTCCTCTTCTTCGGCGGAGTACTCGGCTGGCTGTGCATTGTCCGTTATAGGCTTGGAAGGACCAGAGGAAGCGATAGCAAATGTATATCCCATAAAGATGGCGAAAAAGCAAAGCAATAACAGACCGTCTACTCTATTTAGAATATTCTCTGATGCCTTATCCAGAAAGACATCGTTGGCACAAACCAATAAAATGATTGAAGAGAGTATGCAGAGCGGTATTTCTTTTCTGAGCGTATTACGGGTGATGACAATCGGGGCAAATAGGGCGGTGCAGCCTACGATCATCAATGTATTGAAAATATTGCTTCCCACTACATTACCGATAGCGATGTCCGCACTGCCTTTGAGAGCGGAAGAAACGCTGACCGTCAGTTCTGGGGCAGAAGTTCCGAATGCGACAATAGTAAGCCCGATAACTATAGGCGGAATGCGAAAGCGTTTGGCTACTGAGGCGGCGCCATCTGTTAATCCGTTGGCACCTAGAAGAATGAGGATAAGTCCCCCTATAAGAAATAATATATTCATAGCTTTTTCCGTTTGAATTGCAAAGATAATCAATTTAGGAATTGTAATGTCAAAAACAATCCGTATGTTTGCTCTGTTTTAGTAAAGAAGTGGATTGACCTTAATTTGTAATCATTTGAATAGTAGAATATGGAAATAAATAAAATAAAGCGGTTGGTGCTGATATTGTTGATGTCTTTTGCAACAATTGGGGCACAGGCGCAGTTGGAGCAGGCTGTCAAAAAGATATTTGCGGGGGATAGTATAACCGGTGTACATGCTTCTATGAAGCAGGAATCGGACTCTGCTTATGTGGCAAATTTGCAAAAGACATTGGAGACTGCCCGGCTTAATGAGGCGAATATGCGGATGGAGATGGAACAGATGAAGCTTCAGATGGCCGCAGCCGATTCGGTGAAGTATGCCCAGCAACGACAACGCATCGATTCTTTGCGTCAGTTTACCAAAGGCATCCCTGTAGTGGCGGATGGCGATACTTTATTTTATCTTTATACAAAACGGGGTGGGTATACTCCTCAACAAAGGGCACAAATGACCGGTAGCGCCATTGAAGAACTGGGAAGGCGCTTCAATCTTCGTCCTGATTCGGTTTCTGTAGACCATTCGGATATTGTTTCCGATTTGATGTATGGAAATAAGGTGTTGCTGTCCCTTACGGATCAGGACGCTTTATGGGAGGGCGTTTCCCGTGATTCTTTGGCGAATGAGAGACGGCAGAACGTTGTTGACAAATTGCACGAGATGAAGGCGGAACACGGGATTTGGCGAATGGCAAAACGTATTCTCTATTTTGTATTGGTGATTGTGGGCCAGTATTTTTTGTTCCGTCTTACCAATTGGCTGTTCCGTAAGTTGAAAGTACGCATTCTGCGCTTGAAAGATACGAAGATAAAACCGGTGTCGATTCAGGGATATGAATTGTTGGACGCACAGAAGCAGGCGAATCTGTTAGTCTTTCTAGCCAGTGTAGGGCGGTATATCCTTATGGGATTACAATTACTGTTTACCGTACCGCTGATTTTTATTATTTTCCCACAGACGGAAGGGTTGGCTTATCGTCTGCTCGGTTATATCTGGAATCCGATTCGTGGAATCTTTGTTGGTATCATTGACTACATTCCTAAACTGTTTACCATTATTGTGATCTGGTATGCAGTAAAATATCTGGTGCGTTTCGTGTTGTATCTGGCACGTGAAGTAGAGGGAGGGCGTCTTAAGATCAACGGCTTTTATCCGGATTGGGCAATGCCGACGTTCCATATTATCCGTTTCCTGCTCTATGCCTTTATGATTGCGATGATTTATCCCTACTTGCCGGGTTCCAACTCCGGAGTATTTCAGGGAATATCGGTGTTTGTCGGCTTGATTGTCTCACTCGGTTCGAGTACGGTTATCGGCAACATCATTGCCGGATTGGTGATTACTTATATGCGTCCGTTCAAGATAGGAGACCGGATTCAGTTGAATGATACTACAGGGAACATTATTGAGAAAACTCCGCTTGTCACCCGTATCCGTACGCCTAAGAATGAGGTGGTCACTGTACCCAACTCTTTCGTCATGTCGTCCCATACCGTGAACTATAGCACGTCAGCACGTGAATACGGGCTGATTATTCATTCTGAGGTGTCCATTGGTTATGATATCCCTTGGCGGAAAGTAAATGAATTGTTGATTGATGCGGCATTGAATACTCCCGGTGTAGTGGACGACCCGCGTCCGTTTGTTCTGGAAACTTCTTTAAGTGACTGGTATCCGGTATATCAGGTGAATGCTTATATCAAGGAAGCTGATAAAATGCCTCAGATTTATTCAAACCTGCATCAGAATATTCAGGATAAATTTAATGAGGCGGGTATTGAAATCATGTCACCGCATTATATGGCTATGCGAGATGGTAATGAAACGACGATTCCGAAAGATGATTTGAGAAATACAAGTCCTACAGATAAGGCTGCTCAAGAAAGTAAGCCGAAATGACTGTGACCGATAGATATATAGTTAGAGTGTCCCTTTCATCACGAAAGAGACACCCTATGTCGTGTGTTTTTTCTGAGAGTAGAATTTATCTTTTTAAGAGAACTTATTTCTTTCGGGTGATTGTATAAAGCACATTTCCTTTCTTGTCTATCATGCGTAGATTAAGTTCTTTCTTGTTGATAGAGCAGATGGAGAAACCCGGTTCAGGACTACAGAATTTTGTTCCTTCGATGGGCTTTACTTTGCGTGCCAGTGATGCAGAGGAATTGACAATATAGTCGATGTCACTTTCCGGAACGCGGATATGCTGGAAGTTGTGGATATGTCCGCAGATATACATATCTACTTTATATTTGCGCAAGAGAGGGTCTATACGTTTCTGCATGTCCATCCGTTCGCTTTCTTCTTTCGGGGTGTATGCATAGATAGGATGGTGTCCGGCTACGATAATCCAGTCTTCTTTGGCATTAGCCAGCACAGAATCCAACCATGCCAGTTGTTTGTTGATATCCTGTTGGCAGGCATCGGGGTATTTATCATTCTCTTTGCGGTATTTGTCGATCAGAGGAGTCGTGTCAATCCAAATGATACGGATGGTTGTACCTTCTTCTTCGAATCTCTTTGTATAGTAACGGTCGGGCATTGTCCAACGGCGGCTAATATTGGTGTAGTCCAATACAGCTTGTGTGTTACCGCGATATTCGTGATTTCCCAAAATCGGAAACCAATCAATCATCAATTCCGGATGAGAATAGATAAGTTCGTAGTTGGTCATCCATAAGGGGTCGTTCACGCTGCGCACTCCTTCGAAATGATGGATATCCCCGGTAGCCAGGACGAATTCGGGACCGACCTCTTCTCCCATCGTACCCATCAGTTCGGCAATCGGTTTTTGGTCATAATATCCGTTACGTCCTAAGTCGTTCGCTATGTAGAAGTTGAACTTCTGATCAAATATAGAATAATCCGTCAATTGTGCCTGAGCGAATGTACAGACGGAAATCAGTGCTAGAATCAATAAACCTTTAATCTTTATATTCATATTCTGTTGTATATTAGATGTTTGTAAATATATGCAATTATTTTATTTTTGAGGGACTGTTGGTTTAAAAGGAACAAATCAGCCTGTATCAGAAGTTGACTTTTACTCCGGCGTTAATCTTCACTCCATAGTGTTCCGACTGCATTGTACGGTCTTTGACGCCTTGATAATAACGCAACGGCTGGTTCAGCAAATTAGTGGCATCCGCATAGAACGTAGTCTTTATTTTCTTCCCAAACGTATAGCTGGCGTTCAAGTCCATGTAATTGACAGCATCGTAATAGCGGTCTAGTGCGGCAACTTCTCCCATTTCATCGATAAAACTGGAGGCGTAGTTATAAGAGAGACGTACGTTGAATCCTTTCTTCTCGAAATAGAGAGAGGCGTTGGCTGTGTGTTCCGGAGAACCAGGCAGAGACAAGTCTTTTTCATTTTCACGTCCTTCGAAGTTAAAGTTGTTCACTTTAGTGTGGGTATAGGTGTATGTGCCGTAGAATCCGATACATTTCAGTGCGGGAGCAATGAAACTGAAATCACGTTGGTAAGCAAGTTCTACGCCTAATAGATCTGCATCACCTGCATTTTTGGGCTGAGTGAATTTTTTGTATTCGTTATTCTGGTAGGTATAATCTCCTATTACCTGGTCTACAATGAAATCGTTGATTTTCTTGTAGAAAATGCCTGCACTGACCAAACCTACACTTTTAAAGTAATAATCTGCACTTAAATCGAAGTTGTAGGATATAGTCGGAGTTAGATCAGGATTACCCATCACCAGCTCGTTGTCGCTACGGTTGATATTCACGCACGGGATCAATGCTGAATATTTGGGACGGCTTAATGTTTCTGTAAAAGATGCGCGTACTTTGAAATCGTCGTTTACATCGTATTTGAATAAGACGCTGGGAAGCCAGTTGACATAGTTGTTTTTATGATCACCGGTCGGTTCGAGGCTTTCATCTTCGTTTTCATCTACGTTCCAATTCCAGCCGTTGTATTTAATATGAGTGGCTTCCATACGGAGTCCTAACATCATCTTTATTTTCTTTCCGAGATTCTGGTCGAAACGGAAGAAAGCGGAAGTAACATTCTCTTTGGCGTGGTAATTGCCGGAAGACTCTTCAAGAACCTGCTCGCCTTCCATATTGGCCAGATTGAGTGATCCTAAATATTCTTTGGAGACGAAATCCGTAGCTTTGTATTGGCTGCCGGGCATGAAGCCGCCTCGGATCTGACTGGTAAGATTGTTCATGTATTCTGTATCGTAGGTGTCTTTATATGCATCTGCGTAGTCGTAGCAGATTACGTCACGGTCTTTTGTCTTGGAAACATATTTGGCTCCGAACTTCAGACTGTTGCCGTAGATACCGTTGGTTAAAGGCAGTTCGAAATTGACTTTGAATTTCAGGTCATTTTCATAGATTTCCTGATTGCTTTCGGTCAGTTCCTTTACTTTCCATTTTCCTCTTTCACCGTCTACTTTTCCATTGTGGAGGCTTACATCTGTTGTCACGTATGGAAAACGGTCGCCTGCATCTACGACGTCGAATCCGAGAAAGTCCTGTTTCAGGTTAAAATATCTTTCGTTCGGACGATCTTCGGTGGCACGTGCGTAAGAAGCTCCCCAATCCATAGATAGTTTGCCGAATTGGTGCTCTCCACCCAGGCTGAAATCCATAGTCTGCTGTAGTTCCAAACGGGCATTTTTATTGTTGGGTGTGCCTCCTTTAGTTTCTATTTGTGCGGATTGTTGCATTTCGCCTTCGTCATCCAGTCCTGTCTTGTCCAGGTCCTTATAAGTGACACGGTAACGGTTTTCCCAGTCATGGCGGCGGTTATAGATACCCTGCAATGTCAGTCTGTGGTTCGAGTTTATATCGTAGTCGAAGGCCAATGAGTAGCTTTGGCGTTCACGGGTTACGTAGTATTGGCGTTTTTGTGCTTCTACCATGACTACTTCTCCTTTCTTGTTGACATCATATTCGAACTCCACATCATCCGATCCTACCGGAGCGTTTTGGTAGGAGATAGCAGCCATTACTCCTAATTTATTATTGAAGAATCGATCGCCGTAGGTAAGCCCCAGATTCAATTGGGCTTTTTCACTGACCCAGTTATATCCGGTTCCGGCAGTAGCACTGAAAGTACGTTTGTACGGAGTGCTTTTCGTGACGAGATTGATGGAGCCTCCGATAGCGTCTCCGTCCATATCGGAAGTAACTACTTTATTCACCTCAATAGTCTGTATCATATCGGCGGGAATCAGATCGAGCTGAACGTTTCGCGTATCACCTTCAGCGGAAGGAAGGCGGTTGCCGTTGATGGTTACGGAACTAAGGTCGGCGGAAGTTCCGCGTACTTGTCCGAAGCGGGCTTCTCCCTGGTCATATTGTACGTTGATACCATTGATACGTTTCAACGCATCTCCGATATTAGAGTCGGGGAATTTACCGACTTGGTCGGCTGAAACGACGTTAGTGATTCCTAGATTGTTTTTCTGTGCATTGATGGCACGGCGTTGTCCCTGGAAAGCACCGCCTACCACTATTTCCTGCAGTTCCAATCCTTCGTTGAGCACTACATCTTTTTCGAGTGTCTTTCCGGCAGGAATGGTTATCTTCATTTCGACAGGAGAGTAACCTACATAACTTACTTTTACGGTGTATGTGCCGGGAGTAAGATTGGCAAATGTGTAGTAACCGTTGATATCACTTGTTACTCCGGTGTGTAATTTTTCGATATAGATGGAGGCTCCCGGAAGAATCTGTTTGGAAGTATCCACAATACGTCCGCGGATAGTACCTTGTTTGACTACGTTCACTTTTTCTTCTGCAAAAGTGTTACCGCTTGTACTCATAATTAAAAGAACTAATGAGACTAATCTGATAAATCGTTTCATAAATGTTAGCGTGCGTTAATTATTTGCTGCAAAAGTAGAGGGGTGACGTTTCTTGCTTTTTACAGTTGGTTGAAGAACGCATAACAAATATGTTACGTTTATATTACGGCATTTGAGGTATCTACTTGATTTTCTCGCAGCGGATCAGGACTTTTTGTTCGTTATTTAATGTGCTGGCAAATAGATAAGTATCTCCTCCTTCCGATAGCTTGATCCGTTTACGGAGTTCGGCTACCGTAGCCGGGAAGTTGCGGATGGTGATGTTTGCTTTCTTGAGATCGGCCAGACATTCTTTGCTTTCTTTTTTATTGAAACTGCATTGATTGACAATCCGGAATATTCTTCCGGGAAAGTTATCAATCAAGATGTCGGAGGTGTAAAGATGACTGTTGGGGTGTAATTTCCTTATAGGAAAAGCGGATGACAAGCTTTTGAAAGCTCCGGCTTTCAGAAGGGAGGCGTTAGGCTCATACAGATATTCATCTAAAGAATCTGTGTAGTTACATTGGCTGCATTGCTCCTGTTCACGGGTGAATGTGAAGTGTTGCCCTTCTTGCTCTCCTTTGGTGGAGAGGTTGACACAATGGATTATGATTTCTTGCGGTACTGTCTGACCGAGAATCAGCAGTAACTCCTTACATTCGTTATTGACGGATATAATATGGACTTCCTGTGTCTGTTGCAGTTCTCGTAGTGCCAATGAAAGGTCGAGCATAGGGGAGAGCTTTACCATTACTTGCTTGGCCTTATTTAGTAAGAGTCCTTCGAGTTCGGCTACGTCGGGCTCGCAGTCGGAGATAGCGACAGCTTTACCTCCGTGCTCATTGCGGCGGGCGGGATCGAGAAAAATACAGTCTACCGGAGACATTGCTTTCAAGTGAGCTATTCCGTCTTCGTTCTTTACATTAATGTGGTTTAGGCCCAATATGGGGAAGTTGTGTGCGGCTATACCGCACAATTCTTCTTGTCGTTCTACATAAGTGACGGATTTGAATCTTTCGGCAAGGAATGAACAATCTACCCCGAATCCTCCGGTCAGATCAGTTAAGGAATCTCCTTGTAGGAGACTGGCTTTGTAATAGGCGGTAATCTCCGAAGAGCATTGTTCTAATGACAGGTGCTTGGGATATCTTATATCTTCTATCTTTTTCCACGACGGAATCTTTTCTGCGGCAATTTGCCGTCCTGCAATCTGAGTGATAGCGACCGGCATATCTACATCCGGATATTTTTTGCTTTGTAAAGCAAGAGTACGTACATCGTCTGTTGAATGTTCGCGGATAAAAAGTCGGGTTTCAGAGGAGATATGCATAAAGATATGGTTATATGATACGATAATGTGATTAATGGTGGGATGCCGGTCATGGAATTAATTTATATTTCTGTTTAGCTACATCCCGGCTGCAATAATTGAAATGCCACCATTCACTGGGGAGTGCACGAAATCCGGCTTTTTTCATTACTGTCCGTAGCAGTAACCGGTTCTGCTGTTCCGTCTCGCTTATTTTTCCATTGCGTACCAGTTCGTTTTCCTGTGTGATATGGGCTTCTACACCCAGATGGTCTACTTTCGTTCCCATAGGCAATGGTTGTCCAAATGAATCCAGAATACTGAGATCCACGGCTAAACCATAATTATGTAGTCCACCACCCCGATTCGGATTGGAGACGTATTTGTATTTGGAGGTTCCTTTCACTACATTCCACATTTTCTTCTGTACAGACATTGGACGGGCAGCGTCATAAATGATGAGGCTATAAGACGGGTGTAATTCCTTCAATGCTCTTTGCGCCTTTATGAGAGCATATGCGGCGTCCGGGTGCAAATAAGCTTCTGTCAGATTATCGTAAAGGACTTCTCCTGTGAAGTTATCAGCTTGTGTGTACATTAGCTGTACAGCAAGGCTACTGTCTAATTCGATAACGTTTATCAGTCCTAAGGAATCCATGTATAGAGCCATCGGACTTTTTTTAGGTTGAGGGGTTATCGGGGTTGCTCCGAAAATGTACGGGCACCATATTAGTAGTAGGTAGAGAGCAGGCGGGCAGCATTTCAGTATCATCATTATACTTTTTTTTTTGTATGCCAAAGATACTCTTTTTGTTTTTAGCTTGCAAATGAGGCTATATCTAAAATATAATTTATTCCCGTTTTCTTCCGATGAAATGGGCGATTTTTAGATATTCATTCTCTGGTGATAGTTGTATATTGTATATAATTATTTGTATATCTGCATTATTCTTTATATGTGGATAGATTTTTTTTTATAACTATTTCTACTTCCTACCTGTAATGTGCCGATAAAGTAATACATTTGTATCCATAATAAAAATGTTCTAGTAACATAATCTAAATCAGTCTTATGAATTTTAGAATATAAAAAAGACAGCTGTTTGTGAAAATCGCTAATATTGTTTGTTTGTGTTATCCCATTTTGAGTCAAGTGTGACTTCAAAATGGGATTTTTTGTTGTGTGACATACCGGGACACCACCCAAAAACTATCAAAAATGACCTAAAAATAGTCGGCGGATAGATTTTCCCCTAAAAAATGTTTATTCTCGGTCCATTGCTTCCATCGAATTCTCGTAAACTTGCACCATCGAATTGAAACAAGTATTCACAAATTAAAAGTAACGCATATGAAAAGTTTAAGCTTCAAGAAAGACCTGGTAGGAGTACAGGAAGAATTACTCCGTTTCGCTTATAAATTAACAACCGATCGCGAAGAAGCAAACGATTTGTTACAGGAAACTTCATTAAAAGCCTTGGATAACGAAGATAAATATACCCCCGATACAAACTTCAAAGGATGGATGTACACTATAATGCGTAACATCTTTATTAATAACTATCGTAAAGTGGTACGCGACCAAACATTCGTCGATCAGACCGATAACCTCTACCATATAAACCTGCCACAAGATTCAGGATTTGAAAGCACGGAGAGCGCTTATGATTTAAAAGAGATGCGCCGTGTGGTTAATGCTCTTCCAAAAGAATATAGAGTTCCGTTTGCTATGCACGTATCCGGGTTTAAGTATCGTGAGATTGCTGAAAAACTGGATCTTCCTTTAGGAACAGTAAAAAGCCGTATCTTCTTTACCCGTCAGAGATTACAGGAAGAATTGAAGGACTTCCGCTAAGCGTTCACTATTAATTTTCAGTTGGTATCAATAGGTATAGGGCAAAAGGATCTCGTTTCCTTTTGCCTTTTTATTTTATGTGTTGGAGGTCTGTATTTGTTATGGGAATTTTTTCAGTAACTTTGTCACTGTTTAATTGACTGCTTGGGCTTATCAGTCGAGGATAGTCGATTTACTTCTTTAAATTATCGAAGAATGAATAAAGATATAAATGTTATGATAAAAGCGATCATGCTCGATGTGGATGGAACATTGGTAAGTTTTGAAACTCATAAAGTGTTGCCATCTTCTGTTGATGCCCTTAAGAAGATTCATGATGGTGGAATTCGAATCATCATTGCTACCGGTAGAGCAGCAGGCGACCTTCATGAGATAGCTGATGTTCCGTATGACGGAATTATTGCATTGAATGGAGCCGACTGTGTTTTGCGGGATGGCACTGTAATAAGAAAGTACCCTATTCCAAAAAATGATTTTAAGAAAGCCATGGAAATAGCAAAGGACTTTGATTTTGCAGTTGCTATAGAATTGGATGAAGGTGTGTTTGTCAATCGTCTGACTCCGACTGTTGAACAGATTGCAAAAATCGTGGAACACCCTATCCCGGCCGTTGTGGATATTGAAGATCTGTTTGAAAAGAAAGAGTGCTGTCAGCTTTGTTTTTATATCGATGATGAGATGGAACAAAAGGTGATGCCGTTTCTGCCTAATCTTTCCTTGTCGCGCTGGCATCCTTTATTTGCTGACGTGAATGTGGCAGGAATAAGTAAGGCAACCGGCCTTTCGGTATTTGCCGATTATTATGGGATCGGAATGACGGAAATAATGGCTTGCGGCGATGGTGGTAATGATATCCCTATGTTGAAAGCTGCCGGAATCGGAGTGGCTATGGGAAATGCATCGGAGATAGTCAAAGTTTCAGCCAATTTTGTTACTGATACGGTGGAGAATGACGGGCTTTGCAAGGCGCTGAAACACTTTGGAATTATTTAATATTATAGGTATTATTTCCTTATTCTTCGCTATTTCTGCTTTGTCCGTTACTGTTGTTTATCTGTTTAGGATCAATTAAAGTGTGATATCTACCACCTTGGTCGAGAAGACATTTTCTGAAAAGGTATTCTTGTTGCATGAGCTGTTTTTGTCTCAATATCCAAGAGAGGCAAATCATAAATCTCGTCATCTGTATGACTTAGTGCAGATGATGAGCTCCGACATTGCGGCACGGGCTATTGCCAACGATGAACTCTGGAATACAATACATCATCATTGTGAATTATTCACAAGCATGAGTGGGGTGGATTATACTCCCGACATTCGCAAATGCATAAGATTACTACCTCTCGATGGTATCATTGACGATTGGCGCAACGATTACAAAGATATGCTATCGTCTATGATATACGGTGAAAAGCCAACATTCGAGGCATTGATTGCCAAGATGGAAGAACTTAAAATTCCATTTCACAACCATTAATGAGCTTTTAATTATGATGGATACAAGCAAAAGATAGATACAGATCAGTAGATTCATATTAAAAATGTTCTTTAGTTTTTTAATCTATTGTTATCATGCTTCCCCACCAATCTTTATTAGGTTTCCAATGTGGAGAAAGCATGTCCATTCTGATTTTTTCTTGCCGTTGCAGAATATTTGTATGCCAGTTACGCTTTACTTGCCTTTCCTTTAGAGGGCTATATTGTGGGTCGGCTACCGGAACTTTGGCATTTGTTTCTATCAGCCAGGCATCAAGCAATGTTTTCAGTTCTTTTACCTTATCTGGATATTGAATATTCAACGGTTCGCTTTCGCTTAAGTCTATTCCAAGATTATAAAGTTCGCAATGTTTGTCTTCGTAGTAATAAATAAGCTTCCAATCTCCCTTGCGGATAATTGAAGATGGTTCACCTCCTTGGTTTCCATAGTGTGGATAATGCCAATACAGTGTACGTTCCTCTATCTTTTTATTGTCTAAGATTGAAAAAATACTGATTCCGTCTTTATGCTGTTGAGGTTCTAAGGGTAATCCTGCATATTCTAAAATAGTGGGATAAAAATCAGTTCCTATTGTGGGAATATTGCAGGTGCTCCCGGCTATACAGCCGGGGTAGCTCATCAATAACGGCACACGGATACCACCTTCCCATTGTCGTCCTTTTCCGCCGCGTAATGGATGCAATGAAGTGGAGTAGGCATCTCCAGATACCACTCCGCCGTTATCGCTGGTAAAAATGATGAGTGTGTTTTTATCAAGTCCCATTTCTTTGACGGCATCCAGTACAGTACCGATGGCATCATCCATTTGTTTAATTAAACCTGTATATACAGGATTGTCCTGAGTTGTTCTTACTGGCAGTGCACGGTCTATTTCAAATCCATGTTCCTTGATGCCCATCCGTTCGGCCTTATCTCTGAAATATTGCCAATTTTCTTGCGTGCTTTTAATAGGACCATGAACAGCGTAAAATGATAGATAAGCAAAAAAGGGTTTCTTCTTATTGCTTTTTTGATGTTTCCGAATAAAGTCAATCGTTTCCTTACCTAATCTCATAGAGAGGTTTTCTCCTTTTGCTCCGTCTGATAGTTTCGGATTGTTATAAGGGGAAAAATATCCTCCCCGAGGACTTCCAGCTTCCCAACCGCCTTTATTTATATTGAATCCATGATTTTCAGGAGATGATTCTTCGTTCCCTAAATGCCATTTACCGGCTATAAATGTGTCATAGCCATTGTCCCGAAGACATTCGGCGATTGTGTATTCTTCGTCCGGCAGATTGTGCACATAATCTGCCGGTAATAATTTGCTATGTCGATTCATGCTTCGCCATTCTTCTCCCGATTTTTCTCCAATCCAATTGGTGATACCATGGCGGGTAGTATATTTTCCTGTCAGGATGCTGGCACGTGAAGGACTTGACACTTGGCAAGTTGCATAAGCGTTGGTAAATTTGATACCATTTGCTGCTAAACGGTCTAAATTAGGAGTTTCATAATATTTGCTTCCCATGCAACTCAAATCGTTCCAACCATAATCGTCGGCTAAAATGAACAATACGTTATGGGGTTGAGTCTGGGCATATAGATTGACACAAGGCAATAATGCAATAGTTATAAAAGATGTTGTTTTCATTATAGAATGTTTCTTATTTGAAGAATCTCAGGTAATACATTTCACATACAGGCTTGTCAGTATCAGACTTGAATATTAGATAGAGGGCACGCTTTCCTTTGATTGAGGTTAAGTCAGGAAGAAACGGGTTCTATTAATTATAATCAATGGAACCCGTTTAAAAAAGTTGTGTTATTTTGAAGTTTTTGATGTTGGAAACTATGTTTTCGATTATTTTATCGGCATCATAATGAAGCTGAACTCGTAATCCTGATAAGGTATGCGATACTGCTCCAGCGGAAGCCTGCCCCAACTGTTCACACACCCTAATCCCATCTGTACTTTATCAATACAGAAGTTGGTGAAGTCTGTCGGTTTCACTTCCTGTGAATGTCTTTGATTCTTTTCATTGCCGTTGTCCAATGATTCAATGGTGTAATTCAGAGCAGAGGCAGAGAAGGGAGCATCTGCTCTGAATTGCAAGCCTATACCCCCCGCATTTATCAGTTTCCACCAACGTATATCAGTCTTGGTTCCATTCTCCTGCGGACGGATGTAGGAATAGAATTGCTCCGCTACCGTCTGGTGATAGTTGCCTATCAGCGTACAATGGTTGCGGTCTGCATAGTTCTCCACCGGTCCGCGGCCATAATATTCTATCCGGTCGAAAGCTTTCGGCATACGTAGCTGCATGCCGAAACGGAACATATCGGATACTTTTTTGTCCTTGCCCGCCACCATCTTTTGGGTAACTTTTATTGCTCCCTGATTATTGACGGTATAAGTAAGGTAAAGTTTTCCGTCCATCGGCTTCATGTCATATTCGGCACGAACAACGGCTTGTTTGTGCTCTATGGTGGATTTCAATGAAATCAGTTTCAATTCGGGATGTTTCCATACGGCATATGTGCGTTGAAGATTGGCTCCGTAATCATTATCTGTGGGAGCACGCCAAAAGTTAGGGGTCAACTCACTGCCTTGCTCCATCAATTGTACCTTGTTCACATCGTAACGGCAAAGGAAGCCGTTCTTTCGGTTGAAGTCCAACGTGAAGTTCGCTCCTTTTACCACTAAGTAGAATGCATCATTGTCCGCAATAAAGGGAACGGTTGTCTCCGTATTCACAGCCGTTTCATTTCTCAGTTCCAATGGACGGGGCTGGTATTCCCGGATAGCCAACTGGTCGTAAGCTACGGTTGTTCCGGCCGGTAATAGATTTTCGGATGCTTTCAGTTTATAGCTGACATTAAGTAATAACTCCTTGTGAGGACAGACGGTTTTCAAGTCGTACGGCAGTTGCAGTTTAGCTGTCTGAAGAGGTGCCACGTTTAAATCATGCACCATGCCTGTCTGTACTGCTTCTCCATTGGCAAGCAGTTTCCATTCCAAATAGTAGGCGGAAAGATTGCGGAAGAAATTCTCATTATAGACATTAACTTCACCTTTGGACAAGTCCGCAGCGGTAGTCCAGATGTTCTGATAGAAATAGCCCACCTCATAAGCGTGCGGGTTAGGAATACGGTCGGGACTAATCAGCCCATTGTCACAGAAGTTATTATCCGAGCCGTCATATTTGTTAAAATCTCCGCCATAAGCGTAGATTTCAATTCCATCCTTGTTTTTCCACCGACAGGACTGGTCAACAAAATCCCAAATGAATCCGCCCTGATAATTGGGGTATTTGCGGACAAGATTCCAATACTCTTTAAATCCGCCTTGCGAATTGCCCATGGCATGTGCGTATTCGCATTGTATCAGCGGCTTTTCCAGTTTTTTCTCGCAGTAGTTCACGCAACTGTCATAATCGGCATACATCGGACAGAGCACATCCGTAAAGTCATTCAGATTGGCTTGCTCATACTGCACTGCACGGCTCTTGTCTTCGCTCTTAATCCAGGTATAACATTTTTCAAAGTTCTGTCCCATTCCCGCTTCATTGCCCAAAGACCAGAAAATAATAGACGGGTGGTTATAGTTACGCTGTACATTGCGTTGGTTGCGTTCCATGTGGGCCTTGGCATATTGTTGGTTTTTGGCCAAAGTCAACTCTCCATAGCCCATACCGTGTGATTCTATATTGGCTTCCGCCACCATATACAGTCCGTACCGGTCGCAAAGGTCATACCAACGGCTGTCATTGGGATAGTGACAGGTACGCACTGCATTCACATTCAGCTGTTTCATCAATTTTATATCTTGAAGCATACGCTCATACGACACAACATAACCGCCGTCGGGGTCCATCTCATGGCGGTTAACCCCTTTGAAGAGCACAGGCTGTCCGTTTACCAATACTTGTCCTTTCGTCAGTTCTATCTTACGAAAACCTACTTTTATTGGAATAACTTCAGAGATGTCGTTACCTTTTTTCAATGTAGCGGTCAGTGTATAGAGATTGGGGGTTTCGGCGGTCCATTTGGCGGGATTGGCCACCGGAAGCGTAGTATTCAATTTGCCTGAACCTCTCACATCGGCGGCGGCCACCTCATTTCCTTGGGAGTCTGTAAGTTTCAGAGCCACCTCACCGCTTCCGTTTATATCCATGGTCACTGACAATACACCGTCCTTGTATTGGGCATCGAGGTCGGGAGCCACACGAATATCACGGATGTACTGTTTGTTCCGTGCATAAAGATAGCAGTCGCGTGCCACGCCGGAGTAACGGAAGAAATCCTGATCTTCCAGATAAGAACCGTCGCACCAGCGGAACACTTGGAAAGCTATCACGTTCTTACCCGGTTTCAGATAGTTAGTTAGGTTGAATTCCGCTTCCAACTTGCTGTCTTCGCTATACCCTACATAACGGCCGTTTACCCATAGGTACATATTGGATGTCACCGAACCGAAATGGGCGAAAATCTCTTTTCCTTTCCAAGCGGCGGGAACGGTGATCTCCTTGCGGTATGACCCCACATGATTGTTTTCAGCAGGCACATAAGGAGGATTGTTCTTGTATTGACTTCTCCAGGCATAGCCTATATTTACATATATAGGGTCGCCGTATCCGTTCAATTCCCATACGGCAGGCACTTGAAAGTCATCCCAACCTTTGTCATTGAAGTCGGTACGGAAGAAATCCGTCGGGCTCTGGTCGGCATTCCTCACCCAATTGAACTTCCAAGTACCATTCAAGGTCATGAAATTTGTCGATTTCTCTTTAACGGCTGCCCGAGCCTCATCTGCTGAAGCGTAAGCGAAGTAATCGGCATGCATGGCGGAACGATTCACGGCGTTTACATTCGGATCTTTCCACTCATTAAAGCTTTGTGCTTGCAGAAAGGAAATACTGAATGTCATAAGGTAACTGATAAATACTATTTTTTTCATAAGGTGTATTATTGAATGTATATAGTTATTTTTTCCATTTTATGTTATAATATTCTCCAGCATTTGTATGAAAGGAAATTTGGTTGTTCCGTTTAGAACTTGTCCTTACTTTTTCCCCTTTATCGTCATAGACTTCAGCCTGCGTGGTGTTGGTATATTTCAGATTGAACATTTCTCCTTTGCGCGAATGTATGCACATTTCAGTTAACTGCTTGTTGTTCCATTTTACTGATATCTCAAAATTACCTCGTGCCACCAATCCGTTGTAACTTCCCTTTTGCCAAGCGTCAGGCAAAGCAGGAAGGGGTTCAATATAACCTTCGTGGCTTTGTAATAACATTTCTGCTATACCGGCGGTGGCGCCAAAATTTGCGTCGATTTGAAAAGGCGGATGATTGCCCCAAAGATTTCCTGTAACACCTGTTTTAAGCAGTTGTTGGCAAAGAGCATAGGCGCGATTACCTTTTTTTGCGCGTGCCCATAAAGTCAGTCTGTGCGCCATAGCCCAACCGGTGGATTTGTCACCACGTTTATCCAAGGTAACTGTTGCCGCATTCAACCAATCAGGGGTGTTACCGTTGATTAGCGTACCAGGATAAAGTGCACAGAGATGTGAAATATGCCGATGATGTGGGTCGCCTATATCACTGTATTTTTTTTCTTCGCGATATTCTTTTATTTGTCCGGACGCTCCGATTTGTATGGCATCTAATTTTTGGATTTGCTTCGCTATTGTATTGATAAACTCATCTTTGTCATGTAAGACGGCTGCTGCTTGAATGACATCGTGAAAGCTTTCCCATATCATGCTTTGATCAAAAGTACAGCCTATAGTTTGATAATGTACTCCCTTATGATATTGTTCGGGCGATGACGAAGGAACGGCGAGTAGCACTCCGCCTTCTGTTTGTTTCAGCGTCTTTGAAAGGAACTTTGCCATACCTTTCATAGCAGGATAAGCATGCTTTTGCAGGATTTGTGTATCACGGGTAAAATCATAATAATCCCAAAATAATTTTGCTGTGAAGCCGCCTGTGCCAGGTCCGGAATGTCCGCCTGGGCCGCTGATGTCATAAGCTGTGGCGGCTGTGCCTATAGTCCAGCCGTAATCATCTGTTTGCTCGGACAGGGCAGTAGGATTATTCTTTTTAATGTAACTTTCAGCTATTTGTTCTGCTTTCAAGCGGAAAGCTTCGTTATAGTCCACATAAGGCTCAAACATTTCCGCCAAATTAGTATTGAACGCCGACCAGTAGTTCATCTGTACATTGATGTTATGCCAGTATCCACCTGTCCATGGGGCATACTCATATTGGCTCCAAACTCCTTGCAAATTAGCCGGTAAACTTCCTTTTCGTGATGATGCTATTAATAGATAGCGACCGTACTGAAATAGCAGTTCTTCCATATAGGGATGACTATTCCCTTTTCTGTAATCCTCCAACAGTCTATCTGTAGAAAGGTTTGGAATCTTATCGGTCAAGTAGACACTTACCCGGTTAAAATAACGGCTATGGTCCGCTATATGCTCGGCACGCAGGCTGGTGTAGCTTTTTTGTGCGGCATTATTTATTATGTGGCTTATTTGCTCATGCGGATGCTTGTTGCCTGCAAATTTCTTATTGGGCGATGAAGTGAACACCGAACTTTTGAGTTGGTAAGATGTTGCTGCCGAAATTAATAATATTGCACTATCGGCGTGTTGCACCTCAATGGTTCCATTTCCTCCCCAGGGGTCGTTTTGTGCTTTCATCTCACCGCCATAGGGAATTACTTTTATTTGCGCCTCGTAAGATAAATTGTAATGCTGCACTTCACCCATCATGGTTATCAGGTCGTTTTCCGCGACAACATGTCCCGTTCGTCCGGTTCCTTGGGCGTTATATCCGCGTAAATAGGGAAGCTCCGGGTGGAGGAAAAAAGAAAGCTTCCCTTTTTTATCCGCTTTTAGCTTCATTATAATGCAATGTGCCGGATAACTTGCGAAATACTCACGATTATACCGTATCCCATCGCATTCATACTCCACTGTGGCAATAGCGTTATTAAGATTTAATTCGCGTTTGTAGTTCTGGCTTTTTTTATGCTGAAAATCTAAATATACTTCGGCTAAGTTTCCGAATCCCCCCATATTATAACAGCCTTTATTGCCAAAAGTCTTTTCGGATATTTGTATTCGCTCGGTATCCGTTCTTCCAAAAATGCAGGCTCCCATATATCCATTGCCAATGGGGAGCGACCAACATTCCCAATCACTATCTATTGGGAAACCTCCATTTTTTTCTTGGTTTATTGCACCATTGTTGGGGGAGGGCTCGTCATACCATAATGAGTAGAACCTATTCTGTCCCATCATGTTGGATGACAGAATAAGGTAGCAAATAAAACAAGTTAGAGTGAATCTCATGTATATATATATTATGTGTTATTACTCTGCTACTTCTATCGGTTGGATAGTACCGTCTTCATTATAGAAGAGAGGCGCTGCACACACCGAACGTCGCCATTGGATGTATTTACGGTCGGGTGAATCGGCGGGGATATTTGCCAAGGCGCGTTGCGAAGTGTGATAGAACAGGAACCATTGTCCTTTATATTCCACGATGGAATGATGGTTGGTACCGCTGCTTACCGGTCCTAAAATAATCCCTTTGTATTCGTAAGGTCCCATGATGTTGTCTGCCATGGCATATGCTATCTGAGGCGCTTTCCCTTCAATGTTAGGACCTGTGGAGTAAGAAAGGTAATACTTGCCGTTGTATTTGTGTGCCCAAATCGCTTCGAAAAAGTAAGGCAATTGTTTTTCATTATCCACAATCACGGGCTCACCCTCATAGGAAATCATATCTTCGTTCAGCTTAACGATGTTCAAGGCATTTTGTCCCACCAATAGATAAGGTGTCCCATCGTCATCGATAAATGCCGCCGGGTCTATATAATCACGCGGAGCCACTACTCCCGGACTCGTACGGCTTATCAACGGTTTGCCCAATGCATCTTTAAACGGACCTACAGGAGTATCACCGACTGCCACTCCCACATGATCCTGGTCTGTGGGAAAATACAGGTAATACTTGCCATTCTTCTCCACGCAGTCCGGTGCCCAAGAGTAACGTTTCGCCCAAGTAGTTTGCGTAAGCGGGCTGAACACGAGGCCTTCGTCTTTAAAAGTCTTCATGTCGGTGGTAGAATAAACATAGTAGTCTTCCATATCCCACCATTGCGCTTCGTCACGGTCGTGGCTGGGATAAATATAAAGTGTATCGTTGAATACGCGTGCCGAAGGGTCAGCGCTGTATCGTATGTCGATAATCGGATTGACAATGCTGTCTATGGCTTTTGTTTCTTGCTGTACTTTGGTTGACGGACGGCAAGCGGTAAGTGCCGCAAGTCCTGCAGTAAATAGGAAAGTTGTTTTCGCAATGGAATGGATAAATTTCATCAATATTTGTCTTAAGTGTTGGATAATGGGATTTATTATTAATATATCCTGCTGTCAAACTGACAACAGGATATATAATTGTTCTATTGAAAGATTTTAATTGCCTGCTTCAGGTTTTAGTCCTTGTGATTCTCCTTTGTAAAAAAGTTGGAGGTCGTGAATGTAAAATGTTTCATAAGAATCTTTTTTTGTGGCATTGTAGAAGCCGAAATGTAGCATTGCTAAAGTTTCATCAGTTACTTTAGTGGGTTGCTTCTGTACTCCGTAAGGGCCATCCGTAATGTAATTCAAATCAAATTCTACAGTATATTCTTGTTCCTGGGCTGTGATATCTTTTGTCATATTACCGTTATACCAGCCGCTACCGTAAGGATATTGATTGACTAACATGATTTTGGTTTTTGTCTCTCCGTCAATCGTAACGGGAGCTTGGCAATAGATACCTAATCGCAGCGTTTCTGTAGCAGAAGTGTGCGCTTTGAAATTCAATATATATACTCCTGGCTTAAAAGCGTTTTTCTCTGTATATCCACAGTTCTTCTCCCAAGCATTATCAAAGTTTCCATTTGCTTGGGCTTTTAGATAGGCTTCGATATATTGTAGCCCTTCTTTTTCTATAACTTTGCAAGTGGATTCCATTCCGTTAGCATTATACCAATTGAAATACCATCCGGTAGCGGAAGCTTTATCCTTTACTGTAATATCGCCTACAATTAAATCCTCGTCTGTCATGGTAAGAAGATTTCCGTTTTCGGGCATACTCACATCGAAAGAGCTACCATTCCCCCAATTATCGATGTTGCCCACCGTAAAAACCGCTTCAACAGTTCCTGCATTTAATGTGAATTTATTAAGTTTGGCGGCTTGGAGTCTTGCTTCAGGGATGGAACATTGATAGTTGGTTCCGTTAGCGGAGATAGTTATTTTCTTTCCTGCATTCAGTATCTGCGCAGGCAATACGGCACGATATTTGGCATCCATACCATATTTGTTCATTTTGATGGTAATTGGTTGGGCGGTAGTACTTGTAGTCACGCTTTGATTGGTCAAATCCACATTGGATTCGGCGATAGCCTTAATAGATACATTTTCGATATTGATGTCTTGCAAAGCGGAAGCATCCACCTCTACCAACGCCAATGCGTGTTTGAACTGTAAAGATACGTTGGTATCGTTTATTTCACCTTTAGAAATCAAGAGGTCGCTATGATTATATCCGGCAGACTGGTCTGCATCTACTTTGTGTATAAAACTGCTCTGACTGTCTTCTATCCAAGGATAGTAGGCGAAGAAATTTGCATTTCCTTCTTGAGGGAAATAGATTTTCGCGCCGATCCATGTGTCACTCTCCAATGTGTATTTTACATTAGTGGCATTGTTGCCTTCAAAAATTCCGATTTCGTCGTTTTCAGCGAATGTGGTGGCGTAACCATCGGTGGTGGTACGTGTTAACGGTGATATGGCTATTTGGAAATTTGCTTCCTGACCGGCGTTACCTACCAGTTGTTCGTCTGCGTTTTGTGAGCATGCTCCTAACATCATACCCATCACAGTTGCACTTAAAATGAATGCTTTTGTTTTCATAATGTAGAGATCTTAAAATTAATATATTATTTGATTCTATTTTTTCAGTACTATCTTCATATCATATAATTTGACTTCCGCAGGCTTATGGTTGAAATTAAAGCCTACATATACATTTTTCAAATCATCATCGGTAGAAGCTATAGCCCCACTGCCGTCCCACGTGTTTTTTACAGTTTTGGAGAAGTCGAAATTTATGGTGTATGATTGAAACTTATCGGCTAGAATCTTAACACTTGCATCTCCTTTTCCTCCTTCACTGGCAATGTAACGCTGTGTTCCTGTACGTAGATAAGCATGCATATTTACATCCACATCTGCTTTTGCCATGAATGTGATGGAGAATATACCTTTAGAGGCATTTTGCAACTGGCATCCTACAATTTTATCAGATGCGGTTACATCATTATCTTGTGCCAGTTTGAAATGAACTACCTTTTTGCCGTCCTCCATTGTAATTTTAGCGAAACTGGTTTCCTCCTCTCCTTTGTAATAACGGTAGAACCATGTATCTTCCGGTATTTCATTATAGTTCTGAACTTTTAGCAGGGCACCTTCCGGCAGATTTTCCAAATTAACGGCAAGCAAGTTCTCTTCCCATTTGTTGACAGGAGTGTCAACACCGGTTTCCCAATCGGTAATAGGAGTTTGCTCTACATCTATTTTCATGCTATTGGGTGTAATGGAGATAGAGAACGTATATTGCATTCCTGACTCCAGTTTGCTTAATGCTTCTGCAAAATTCCATTCACGAGTGGAATTCTCTAATCCAGGCAAGGTAACCGTCAAACTGTAGTTCTCAACGCTTTCGGCAGGTAGTACCAAAGCATTGGCACTATGTCCTTCTCCACATGCCAAAGAGATAGGTCCGGTTTCGGAAGCCTCTGTGAAATTACCTGTTAACAGATTGAATCCGCCTTTGGTGTACATTCCATTGATGCGGATAACGGCATTGTTCAATTCATTTTCTTCTACACCGACATTGGGTGTCAATTTGAATACTGCTTTAGTCAGTACGGGACGAAACTCCAGATACGTCTTGCTGTGTTCTTTATAGAGGACATCGCTTTTGGATGCATAATAGAATTGTAATTGTGGGTTGCCATCCTGCATAGCTACATCTAAGGGGTAAATGCCGTCTGTTATCGTTTCATTATACGGTGCATATCCTAAAAGATGGACTCCGCTTTTATCCGCTGGTGTAGTAAAAGCCTCTTCAGGGACGGTTGCGACAAAATGTTTGGAATCGCTTATGCTTTCATATTTCACATTTTCACAACCGTTTATTGTTTCAATGCTTCTCTCCTCTAATAAGTACATGCCTACATAACGGTTGGCTTTCCAAGTTTCCTCCTCATCGTCTTTGATGTTATCAGTCAGGCGATAAGAATAAAATCGTCCTCCCGGGATAATTAGACTGGAACTATCTTGCCGGGAGGAATCACTGTTCTGACTGTCACAACTGAACAATGTTAATATGTATAATACACCTATTGAAAATAATCTTGAATAATTTTTCATGTTATTGCGATTTTAAAGTTTGATAATGCAAAGTTTTCAAATGCAAACATAAACGATTTCCTTATAGTGCCTGATGTCTTTCTGTACATATAAAAACAACTTGTGTCACTTCAACCATATTTCTTGTCAAATGTACATGACTATTCCTTAAATGTACGGATGAACCCTATATATATTAGAGTGACACTTTGCATATATTGAACAATATATTACTTTTGCAAGAACTAAAAATTTAATAGCGATGAAAAGGCACTTCTATATATTAATGTTTCTTTTAGAAACTCTGTTTGTGCAATTATATGGTCAAAACATTATGTTCAGGCACTTGGATGCAACCCAAGGGCTCTCAAGTAATGCTGTAACCAGCATTTATCAGGACTTTCGGGGCTTTTTGTGGATGGGGACGCGCAATGGCTTGAACCTATATAATGGAAATGAATTTATATCTTATAAATATGATAAAGACCACCCGGAAGGCCTTCCATCTAATTTCATTAGTCAGATTACAGGAGATGGATTTGATAACCTTTATATACAAACAGAGAAAGGCATAAGCATTTACAGTATATCCAAAGCTTCATTCTCCACGCTTACTAAAGAGGGGAGCAGGGCGTTGTTCTTTAAGGATGTATTATACTTTGCTTCAAATAACACTATTTATAGGTACGCGAAAGAGGAAATTAAAGAAATTTGTTCGTTTCCTCATGCGCTCATCACCCGTATTTACGTTCAGAATGATTCCATTCTGATAGGTACTGAAAACAAAGGACTTTACTTATACCGGCAAGCAACAAAAAAAATGTCACATCTGATAGAGAGAGGAAAAATCTATGATATTTTTCATGACTCCAAAGATAATTATTGGATAACAGACTATGCCGGTGGTGGTTTGTTTCGTATCGATCAAGGAAAGATTGAACATTTCAGCGCCTCTTCTCAAGCAGGAAATATTAGCCATAATCAAACTCACAGGTGCTGTGAAGACCAAAATGGGGATATTTGGATAGGTACATTTAATGGACTGAATAAATACGATTACAAAACCGGTCGTTTTACCGCATACTATAAGGAAGAGAATGCCAACAGCCTGAATGAATCTTCTATTTGGAGCCTTTATTGCGATCGTCAGGGTACTGTATGGGCGGGGACTTATTATGGTGGGGTGAATTACTTTAATCCCACTAAGCAAGTGTATCAGAAATTCGAATATAGTCGTGACGCTTCTCAAGGGCTGATTGTGCCTGTTGTGAGCGAGATGGTTGAGGACGCCAATCATAATTTGTGGATGTGTACCGAGGGCGGTGGCGTATGCCAGTACAACTTGCTTACCGGGAAATTCAGCCATTACGTGCATAGCAGGGGAAAGAACAGTCTTTCGCACAACCATGTCAAAGCCCTCTATTATGATGCTGTGGATAATGTCCTTTGGGTAGGCACCCATTTGGGAGGATTGAACAAATTGGAGATACAGACGGGACGCGTCACTTGTTACCAGCATGATAGAAAATCCCCTAACTCCATACCTTCGGATGTCATAATGGATATTACAGCTTACCATGATGAATTGATTTTATCCACCTACAACGGAGTTGTTTCGTTCAACCCCAAGACTGGGGAGTGCCATTCGCTTCCTTTCAATGAGGGCATCCGTATCCGTACCCAATATAGCAAAACGTTACTGATAGACCATTTGGATAATTTGTGGATTGTTCCACTTGGAGAAGGGGTACTCTGTTACAATTTACAGACCGGCAGGACAAGTGACTGCTTGACACCCTCGTTGTTGAAGCAGTTGGGCAACAAGAAAATAAACAGTCTTTATCAGGACAGTTTGAAAAGATTATGGATATGTACCGCTGAAAATGGATTAGGAGTTTACACCTATGATATTGGTACATATGAGGAATTTGACACACGTAACGGTGGATTGGCTAGCAATGTAATATATGCGGTTCGTGAATTAGCTGATGGTAAATATATCTTAACCACCGATGTCGGTTTCTCTTTGCTGGACTATCAAAAAAGGGAAGCGGTCAATTATCGCATTGGGAAAGAGATTCCGTTAAATGCCATTAGTGAAAATTCGCTTCATGTCACTAAAAATGGTCGACTGTTTATCGGAGGAATGGATGGAGTGGTTTCTTTTACGGAAAAAACAATCACCTCTCCGTTGTGTAGTTTCAATATCTATATAAATAAACTGTATATCAACGGTAATGAAGTAACGGCAGGGGATAAATATCGGGCTTTTGCTGGAGAACTTACTGCAACGAATTGCATTAAGTTGCATCCGGAATGTGAAACATTCACTTTGCAATATGCCGTTACTGACTACCTGCCTTACGAGAAAAAAGAGCTGGAATACCGGCTGGAAGGTTTTATGGAGCAATGGCAACGTACTCGTGGAAATCTCATAACTTACTCGCGCCTTACACCTGGCACTTATACTTTGCAGATAAGAGCCAAGAATTCCGATAATGAAACGGCCCCGTTGTGCTCTGTGGAGATACAAGTATTGCCGCCTTTTTACCAGACATGGGTAGCTTACTTTTTTTATGTGATATTCATTGTCGGTATTGTTGGGATGCTTATATTGTGGTATAAGCGAAAAGTGGCTCTGCAAACGGCATTAGTATACGAACAAAAGCATGCGAAAGAGATAGAGGCGCTTACACAGAGTAAATTACGTTTTTTCATAGACATCTCGCATGAATTCCGTACACCGCTCACCATCATTTTGGGACAGATAGAAGTTTTGCTACAGCAACAGGTAATGGGTACGCACATGCATAACTCCCTGTTGAAGGTATATAAGAATTGCATGCATTTAAAAGAACTGATTACCGAGTTGCTGGATTTTCGTAAGCACGAACAAGGACACATGACTATAAGGGCTCGCCAACAAGACATTGTCGCTTTTCTTCAGAATCATTTTCAGACATTTCAGCCTGTTGCTATGAGAAAAAAAATCTCTTATAAATTCATTAGGCGAGAAGAGAAGATTGAATTGTGGTTTGATGAACGATTGTTGTGGAAAGTGATGAATAACTTGGTTTCCAATGCTTTTAAACATACATGGGAAAAAGGGGAGATTAAGGTGACGGTCTATCAGGAGGGAGATGAGGTTGTGATAGAGGTGACCGATAATGGCGAGGGTATAGCACCGGAAGATATTGAAAAAGTGTTTGAACGTTTTTATCATATTGACCGGAAGAGTTCCAGAGGGGATGTAGGTACAGGTGTAGGGTTGTCCCTTACTAAAGGTATCGTTGACCTGCACCATGGAACCATTAAGGCGTACAGCAAACAAGGCATTGAAACTGTATTCACAGTCCGTTTGAAAACCGGGAAACAGCATTTCTCGGAAGAAGAAATAGGTGCTGAGGTGGAAGGAACGGATGTTTACACAGGCGAAACATTGTCCGAGAATATATCTGACATTATCCGAGAGGATGAAGTGGGTGTTCCTGTGGATTTACAAAATGAGGGAGCGTCCTCTGTCAGGCAATTTGCCAAGATGATCGTTGCGGAGGATAATGATGAACTCCGTGAACTGTTAGTGACATTATTTGCCCCTTATTATCATGTATTGGAGGCTAAAAATGGCAAGGAAGCTCTTGAGATGGCCGGATGCGAAAGGCCCGATATTGTGGTAAGTGATATCATGATGCCCGAATTGTCAGGAATGGAGCTCTGCCGGAAATTGAAGCAAGAAGTAGCCACTTGTCATATCCCTGTAGTATTGCTTACGGCAAAGAGTGATGAAACGCTGTTGGTCGAGGGGTTGAAAGTGGGGGCGGACGACTATGTGGAAAAGCCTTTCAATCCGCGCCTGCTTCTTTTGCGCTGTAATAATCTGACCAACAGCCGTCGCCGGTTAATAAAGAAGTTTAGTGAACATGATACTCAGATTGCGCCCATGGAGCTTGCTTGCGACCTGCAGGAGAAGGCGTTCATGGATAGAGTGACGCAACTTATACACGAGCGGATGGAAAATGCCGAATTCAATGTGGATATGCTGGTGCGTGAGATTGGCATTTCTCGTACTAAGTTCTTTGCCCGTCTGAAAGCCATTTCGGGGCAGACTCCTAGCGAGTTTATTCAGGATATCCGCTTGAAAGAAGCGGCACGGTTATTGAAAGACAATCCATTTCTTAATGTAACCGGTGTAAGTGAAAAGGTAGGATTCAATTCCCCGCAGTATTTTCGTAAATGTTTTAAGGAAAAATATCATGTTACTCCGCTGGAGTATCGGGGTGGCGAGAAACAAACAGGCATGTCATGAGGTGATTTTGTACATTTAGGCATATATATTGTACATAATGCGCATAAAACAATAGGAAAGATAATGGTTTCTTTTATATGTATTTAAGTTTTCATGGCTCTTTGGGTTATGCACTACATTTGCAAAAAACAAAAAAAGCATTAAACTTATTACTTATGAGAAAACTCTTGTTAACCACTTTGTGCTTCTGTGTTGGTATGCATATTTATGCCGGACAGGTGTCCGGCGGTAGTTCGGATTCTACTTTGCGAAAAACAATTGGACAATATTTCCTGATAGGTACTACGCTCAATGGGCGTCAGATAATGGGTACGGACAAGGAGGGGTGCGAAATTGCAGCCAGCCAGTTCAACGCTATTTCACCCGAAGGATGTATGAAAATCAAAGCGATTCATCCCGAAGAAAACAGATATGACTTCACCGAAGCGGATCGCTTTGTCGCTTTTGGCGAAAAGCATCATCAGGCAATCATCGGCCATACTCTAATATGGCATGCGGCACTTCCTGATTGGTTCTGCACGGATAGGGAAGGAAAAGATGTTTCGCCGGAAGTGCTGAAAAAGCGCATGAAACAACACATAAGTACCGTGGTAGGGCGATACAAAGGACGCATCAAAGGGTGGGATGTAGTGAATGAAGCTTTTGCAGATGATGGCACCTATCGCAACTCTCCTTTTTACCGCATCTTAGGCGAGGAGTTCATCCCACTGGCTTTCCAGTATGCTCATGAAGCAGACCCTGACGTGGAACTGTACTATAATGATTTTAATCTCTATCTCACCCCTAAGCGTGAGGCCATTATCCGTGTGGTGAAGGAGCTGCAACGGCGGAATTTGCGTATTGATGCCGTAGGGATGCAGGGGCATTTATGGCAAGGAAGTCCTACCGTAGAAAGCGTAGAGCGCGCCATTGTGGACTTGGCTAAGATAAATGTCGAGGTGATGGTGACAGAGCTGGATTTAACGGCGTTGCCTGCTCCTAAAAAGGATTTGGGGGGAGAGGCTTGGGCTGATTTTGAATATGATGCTTCAATTGACCCTTACCGGAATGGGTTGCCTGCAGAAGTGGAGGCGCGATGGACGGGACACATGCTTTCTTTCTTCAAGTTGTTCTTAAAACATAAAGATGTTATCACGCGTGTTACGCTATGGGGTGTTTCCGATGGTGACTCATGGCGCAATGGGTGGCCTGTACGCGGACGTGTGGACTATCCGTTGTTGTTTGACCGGAACCATCAACCCAAACCTGTAGTGGATTGTATAATTAAAGAAACAAGTACAAAACGGTAATTGAATAAAGTGTTTTTTATTAACTTAATTTATTATTATGAATAAACTATTATGTATGTGCAAAAACAAACGGTGGATGACTATTCTGCTGTTGTTGCTGTGTTCTGCCGTTTATTCGTATGGACAATCACTCGTCACAGGTACAGTCCTTGATGAGTTGAACGAACCGGTAATAGGGGCTACCATTCAAGTAAAAGGTGGCTCAACAGGTACCATTACGGATATTGATGGCAAATTTAAATTGAATGTGTTTTCGGAAGATGCAGTTCTGACCGTTTCTTTTGTGGGGTATGAATCACAAGACATAGCTTTAAAAGGAAGAAAAACGGTTAAAATACTATTGAAAGAAACTTATAATGAGCTGCAAGAGGTGACGGTTGTCGCTTATGGTACGCAAAAGAAGGAAACGCTGACCGGTGCCATTTCTTCAGTAAAAACTGACGCATTGCTTCGTTCTCCTAATCCCAGTATCGCTAATTCGTTAGCAGGACAGATTTCGGGTCTTTCTTCGGTTTCTACTACCGGTCAGCCGGGTAAGGAAGACCCAGCTATTTATATTCGTGGGGTAGGTTCATTGACCGAAGGCGCTTCTTCTCCTCTTATTCTGGTGGATGGCGTGGAACGCTCTTTCTTTCAAATGGACCCAAATGAAATTGAGAGTGTAACAGTGTTGAAGGACGCTTCAGCCACTGCTGTATTCGGTGTGCGTGGTGCTAATGGTGTAGTGTTGGTTACTACCCGTCGCGGAACGGAAGGGAAAACAAAAATTCAGCTAACATCTTCTGTCGGTTTGCAACAACCTACTCGTAATCTAGAGATGGCTGACAGTTATACATTTGCCACTTTGTTTAATGAGAAAAATCGGAACGACCATGTGTCCGAGACTTTTGGTGACTATGATATTGAACGTTATCGTTTGGGTGATGATCCCATTATGTTTCCGAGTTTTCAATGGCGTGACTATTTATTGAAGAATACTTCGATTCAGACCCAGCATAACGTTAATATCTCAGGTGGTACTAAAGATGTGCATTATTTTATTTCTGCAGGTTTTCTCTATCAAGACGGTTTATTGAAACAGTTTGATACTTTGGATTATAATAATAATTATAATTATACGCGCTATAATTATCGTGCCAATCTGGACTTTAACCTAACTTCCTCCACTACCATGAAATTGGGATTGGGTGGTATTGTTGGTGTAACCCATGAACCCAACGCTACAAATGAAATCTATGATTTATTCCATGTTTTAGACTGGGCGCAACCTTTTTGTGAAGCGGGGGTGATAGGCGACAAGTTGGTGATAACGGACCCTACCCGATATACGGGTGTATTGATGGGCGAATCTCTTTCGCGTTATTATGGACATGGCTATCGGCAAAATACAAAAAACACCATGAATATGGATTTGGTTTTGAATCAAAAACTGGATTTTATTACCAAGGGGCTGTCTATAGAAGTAAAAGGAGCTTATAACACATCTTATACCACTAAAAAGAAACGTATAGGAAGTGTAGAAAAATTCATCCCTTATTATCAAGGTAAAATAGACGACCCGACCATGGACTATAATGACCCCGCCATGGATAAAACCATTGTATATAAAGTAGATAAAGATTCAGAAAATAAACGCTTGGGGTATGAAGAAGACAACAACAGCCGTAACCGTGATTGGTATTTTGAAGCTAGTTTGCGTTATAACCGCAAATTTGGTGACCATAATGTAGGCAGCTTGTTGCTTTATAACCAAAGCAAGAAATACTATCCGGCCCAATGGACTTCCACGCCTACTGCTTATGTAGGCTTTGTAGGACGTGTTACTTACGATTACAAGTCCAAATATGTAGGAGAAGTGGATTTCGGATATAACGGTTCGGAGAATTTCGCACCGGGCAAGCGTTTTGGCGCATTTCCTGCCGGTTCTATCGGCTGGGTAATTTCGGAAGAATCGTTCATGAAGAAGCAAAAAGTGGTGGATTATCTCAAAGTGAGAGCTTCCGTTGGCTTGGTAGGTAACGATAATATCAGCAATTATCGTTTCCTGTTCCTTGCTAACAGCTATGATGTGGATTTGACAGGTGGTTCAACTCCGGACTGGGATTTTCCCTATTATGGCTACTACTTCGGATTCAATAACAATAACCGTTTGCCGGGCGCGTTGGAAAAGCGGTTAGGCAATCCGGACATTACTTGGGAAAAAGCATTGAAGTCTAATATCGGTCTGGATGTAAATTTCTTGAATAATCGTTTGCGTATCAGTGCCGATGTGTTCTTTGAGAATCGAAAGGACATTCTGATTAACCGCAGTACAATTCCTTTATTCTCTTCATTGGATAAGAGCCTTATTCCGGTGGTCAATATGGGTAAGGTAAAGAACAAAGGTTATGAAATAGATGTGAAATGGAATGACAATATCCAGGATGTGAACTACTGGATAAACGCCAATGTGAGCTACTCCAAGAATAAGATTGTAGAGCAGGATGAAGTGGAGCCGAACGAACCTTATATGTGGCGCACGGGAAAGCCGGTAGGCACACTCTTTGGGTATGTTTTTGAACGCTTCTATAATGAGGATGATTTTGCGGATGCGGAGAAAGGTGTGTTGAAAGAAGAATATGTAGATCCGCAAGTGACAGTATTCCCCGGCGACTGTATGTATGCCGACTTGAATCACGATGGGGTGATAGATGCTGATGACCAAATGGCTATCGGGCATTCTACGCGTCCTGCTTATGTGTTCGGTTTGAACTATGGTGTAAACTACAAAGGTTGGAGCCTTACGATGAATTGGACCGGGGCTGCAGAACGTTCGTTGATGTTGAATGACAGTTTCCGTCAACCGTTTGGTGGAAGTTCCAGAGGTTTGATGCAGTTCCATGCGGACAATCGTTGGACGAAAGAAACAGCGGGCACGGCTACCGTTCCCCGTTTCTCGGACAATAGTAAGGAATGGAATTCCAAAGCTTCCAGTTTGTGGGTAAAGGATGGTTCATACCTGAAATTGAAAACCCTCCAGTTGGGGTACACGTTCAGCAATAACCCAGTACTGAAAAAGATAGGGATTTCACAATTGGGATTAACATGCAGTGCTTATAATCTACTTACATTTGACCATTTCAAAATTCAAGATCCCGAGTCGAAGCCTAATGATAATAATACATATCCCATTACTAAGACGTACAGTTTGGGTGTGAATATAACATTCTAACTAAAATATTTTAGACAATGAAACATAAATCATATATAACAGGGATGTCGGTAGCATTGCTTCTTTGCACGTCGTGCGAAGATTTCAAATTTGGTAGCGCCTTTCTTGATAAACCGATTACTACCGATATCACTATAGACTCAATTTTCAGTCACCGTAAATATGCGGAACAGGTATTGACGGAGGCGTATCATTCAATGCCTGATTTTTTGGCGGCAGATGGTAAGTATTCTTGGCATATTCTTGAGGACTTGACAGACTTGGGAGACAGCTTTAGCGGGAATGCCTATTATGCAGGACAAGTCACTCCTTCGGAGCCGGGTAAGTTACCGTATAGCTTGACCGATATGAATGGAACAGATGGAAATAAAGTAAAGGTCTCTTCACCATTGAGTGGCATTCGCCAGGCTTATATCTATTTGGAAAATGTTGACAAAGTGCCTGATATGACTGATGAGGAGAAGCTAGTACGCAGTGCAGAAGCTAAAATGATTATTGCTTATCATTATGCAGATATGCTTCGCTACTACGGTGGTATGCCTTGGATAGACCATGCATATACAACTGCTGATGATATGACTTTTACCCGTATGACTGTAGAGGAACATGTCAATAAGATTGTAGAATTGTGCAGTGAGGCCGCACAGGTTTTGCCTTGGAGCGTAAATTCCGATGATGAGGGACGTATGTGTGCAGCCGGTGCTTTGGCGCTAAAGAGCAGGGTGCTGACTTTTGCAGCCAGTCCGCTCTTTAATTCCGACCAGCCGTTCCAGGAAGGGGAGGCGTCTGCTGCCTTACATACGTGGTATGGAAATTATGATGCAAAGCGTTGGCAAAGGGCTTTGGATGCCGGATTGGAGTTCCTTGAAGCGAATGATGCAAATAATGGTTATTACAAACTTTATAAAACAGGTTCGCCTCGTACCGATTTCTTTTCCGGTTACTATGACCGTTGCAATCGCGAGGCACTTATTGTATCCCATCGCTACAACAAAATAGATAACTGGTGGAGGCGCGTACTTTGTATTGTACGTTGGGGAAACACGATCCCTTCCGCCGTGTATGGAGATATGTTTGAAACTATTCAAGGTGAGAAATTCGATTGGAACAATCCGGATCACGCTCAGTACCCGTTTTTTGATGCAGCCGGAAAGCCTACTCGCGATCCGCGACTTTATGAAACATTGTGGGTAAACGGCGACAATTATCGTGGGCGTAAAACCGAAATCTACGATGGCGGTCAGGAAACGTGGGATGGTACCGGTAAAACGATGGAGAAATCTACTTATAACGGTTATGGATTGCGTAAATTCTGCTTAGACCAAGATAATGAATTATTTGCGCACTACTATCAGTGCCCGCTTCTTCGTCTGCCCGAAGTCTATCTGAATATTGCTGAAGCGATGAACGAATTGGGTATTGCCGAACAGAAAGATAAATTTGGTCGCGATGCCTACGATTATATCAATTTGGTGCGTAGCCGTGTCGATATGCCTGATATTGACAAGAATAAATATCCGCAAGGGGAAGCTTTGCTGAATGCCATCTTGCAGGAACGTGCCGTGGAGTTCGGATTTGAAGAAGTGCGTTATTTCGATATCAATCGGCGTATGCGCAAAGACTTGCTTGAAACGCCGCGTTTCCGCTTGAAAACTTACAAGAATGACGAGACATTCCGCTACGAACGTACGAATGATGTGAAGCAGCCCACGCGCGGTTGGGTGGAACGCTGGAGTAACCGATACTATCTGCTGCCGCTTGCTGTGGACGAAATCAACAAGAAATATGGTTTGGTACAGAACCCTGGTTGGGAATGATAACAACTGCGGATGAATTATTGCATTACTAATTTGTAACAGAGATGAAATTAAAATATATATCAATTTTATGTGCAGCTATGTTACTTCCCGTTAGGGTAGTAGCACAAAATATGCTGGACGAAAGAGAAACGTCGGCTGTATCTGCCGTAACAGAAGACGAATTGGAGAAAAATTCTGCCGTCAATTCTTACAACATGCTATACGGCCTGTTACCGGGATTGTCGGTGATGCAACGGGTGGGCTATGACGCTAACCCTAACTTGATATTGCGCGGCAGCGAAGCACCGCTGATTCTTGTAGATGGCTATGAGCGTTCTTTGGAGTATATCGCTGCATCCGAAATAGCCAGCGTGAAAGTGCTGAAAGATGGAGCCGCCACTGCCATCTATGGGCCAAGAGGTTCAAAAGGTGTGGTTCTTGTCACAACCAAGCGAGGCAACTATGAGAGTAAGGAAATTTCCATTAACTATACTCATGGCATGGATTTCCCTATCAATCAGCCGGAAATGGCGGATGGATATACGTATGCCTTGGCGCGTAACGAGGCACTTTATTACGATGGGCTGCCGCTGCAATACAATCAACCGATGCTGGATGCTTTGCGCGACGGTAATTATCCAGACCTTTTCGCCAACACAGATTGGCTGGATGAAGGACTACGCAAACATACGGTAAACAACCAACTGGATATCATATTCAGGGGTGGTGGGAAAAAGCTACGGTATTTCACGGCACTGACCTATAAAAACGATTTCGGTATTTTGAATGATAAATATACCAAACAGGAGCGTTACAATTCGCAGTTGCGTAAATATGACCTGAATCTGCGTATGAATCTTGACATCGACCTTACTCCCACAACCTTGGTTCAGTGGACAATGTTCGGCTCGATCAAAGAACGCACAAGAACCAAAGAATATACGTCCACTGTGTTCCCGCTGTTCTACAATACACCTGCTGCTGTTTACCCTGTGAAAACGAGCAGCGGCAAGTGGGGTGGCGATTTGATTTGGAATCAAAATCCTATTGCCACGATGGCCGACAAGGGATATTTCAAAGCAAATCCGCGTGCTTTGCAGGCTGATTTACGTATCCGTCAGGACTTGTCTGCCTTGACCAAAGGATTGTCTGCGGAACTGGCCATCGCTTATGACAACTATGCCGTATACAAAGAAGAAGGTGCCAAAACATATATGTACGAAGTGAATACACCTACGGCTAATATTGTGACGGGTGGTGACTTTGAAACAGCCACCCGTACCTATGGCACCGATGGAGCGTTAAGCGTAAACTGCTGGGGAATGACCGAGCAATATGTAAACGCCCATGCGGAAGGTAAAATCAATTATGAGCGGGCTTTCGGGAAACATGCTGTAAATGCCGCAGGTATCTACCGTCAGGAATACTGGTCTTCGCTGGGACGTAATAATACGACTAAGCGCCTGTCGTTTATCGGTCAGGCAGGCTATAGCTTTGCCAATAAATATATGCTGGACGCCGTTATTTCCTATGTAGGAACCAGCCGTTTGCCTAAAGACCGTTATCGTGCTTATCCTGCCCTGTCTGCCGCATGGCTCATCTCTAAAGAAAACTTTATGGAGAGCGCAGTCGATGTGATAGATTTCCTTAAATTGAGAGCTTCATGGGGCCAGGCTGGAAACGACAACATAGCCTATGAATTGGATCGTGCTTATTGGACTAGTGGAAGCGGATATAATTATACCGATGGATGTATAGGTCAGGAAGGGTTGCGTGAAGATACTCCCGCCATGTATGACCTGACATTGGAGCGCGTGAATAAGTACAATGTCGGTTTGGATTTACGTCTGTTTAAAAAACTGACATTTACAGCCGACGCTTATCTGCATCAGTACAATGATGCGTTAATCGGTGTGGGTAACCTCTATTCATCGGTATATGGCATTTCAGTGCCGCAAAGCAATATCGGCAAATACAAGCGTCAGGGATTTGAGTTGTCTGCCGAATGGAACGATCAAGTCAACAAGCATTTCAGCTATTATGTGGGAGCCAATATCTCGCGTGCCAAGACTAAGGTACAGGAAAATGGTGAAGGCTTCAAGGATTATCCTTGGATGTCGGCCAAAGGATTGCCCATCGGCCAGATTTTCGGCTACGAGGCTATCGGCTATTTCAACGACCAGGCGGACATTGACAATTCTCCCGAACAAACCTTCTCTGCCGTCCGTCCCGGTGATGTCAAATACAAAGACCTGAACGGTGATAACATCATAGATAACAGAGACATAAAAGCCATCGGACATTCCGGCAGTATTCCTGAGTGGTATGGCGGTCTGTCTTTGGGCTTTGAATACAAAGGCTTTGGCGTTGATCTTTTGTTTCAAGGTGCGGCAGGATGGACCCGCCAGCTGAATGCCAGCAGTGTTTATCGTCCGCTCCGCAACAATACGAATCTTTCCACTTGGTATCTGGAAAAGAAAGTGCGTTGGACCGAGCAGACCAAGGATATTGCCAATATGCCCCGACTCTCCACATTGGATAATGCCAACAATTATCAGACCAGTACGCAATGGCTGGAAAACGGCAATTTCCTGAAATTGAGAAACGCTAATATCTATTATAATCTTCCTAAGAAATGGATTGCTCCCATGCGTATGGAGAGTTGCAAAATCTATGTGCGTGGGAACAACCTTTTCTCATTGGATCACATCTCTTACTTGAATTGCGAGGATATGTCCCTTAACTATCCGGATATGTTTTCACTGTATGCAGGTATTAACATTAAATTTTAATAAGCATTAATTATGAGACTCAATAAAATTTTGCTGATGGCTTGTATGGGGTGTAGCCTTGTATCATGCGACTATTTGGACTTCGATGAATCTGTAGGCAAGACCAAGGAGGAGGCTTATTCTTCTTTCAACAATCTGCGTCAGTTGGTTGCCAATGTATATTCTTATTTGCCGCAGGACTTTGGAGCAATAGGCAATGCTTTGCGTGAAGCGGCAACAGACAATGCCATGTATGTTTGGAACACCAGTGCCGTGTACAAAATATATGACAACAAATGGGCACCTACCAATACCGTAGATGATGTATGGGGTAACATGTATTCTGCTATTCGTGCGGCCAATTCTTTTATTGAAAATTACGACGAGGACTTGCTGGAACGTCTTTCGCTGAACGATAACTACAAGGAAGAAGTAGAGAAATTCCGTATGTATCCTTACGAAGTGCGGGCTTTACGGGCGTTCTACTATTTTGAACTGGCAAAACGATATGGCGACGTTCCTTTGGTGACGCGAACATTGGACCTGGATGAAGTTAACAAACTGACGCGTACTCCGTTTCAAGAAGTAATGGATTTCATTGCAGAAGAATGTTCACAAGTTGCTCTCAAATTGCCCGTTGACCATGCGGACTTCTACAGTGAAACCGGACGTGCCACCAAAGGCATGGCATTGGCATTGAAATCAAGAGCGTTGCTTTATGCCGCCAGCAAGTTGCATAATCCTACGGGCGATAAGGAGTTGTGGAAAACGGCGGCAACTGCGGCACACGACCTCATCTCCAAAGGTTGGTACAGTTTGCCCAATATAGACAATGACCCTATCTACAGCAAGGAGGGTGCCAATGAGATTTTCAAATCATCTCAGCTTATTTTTGAACGTCGCAATGGTGACAGTGATTCTTTCGAACGCAACAATCTCCCTATCGGTTACGAAGGAGGGAAGAGTGGCAATACTCCGACCCAGAACTTGGCTGATGCATACGAGATGGCGGATGGAACTCCGTTTGATTGGAACAATCCCGATCATGTGAAGTACCAGTATAAAAAAGGAAATAGCTTGACTCGTGACCCACGCTTCTATAAAACGATTGTTTACAACGGTGCCACGCTGATGGACGAAGTAGTGGAAATATATGAAGGAGGCAAGAATGGATTGCCGCAAGAGGGTGCCACTCAAACCGGCTACTATCTACGGAAGTATATCAATGAAAACGTTTCACTCAAACCGGAGAATCCTAAAAAGAAAGCGCATCATTACATTCTGTTCCGCTATGCGGAAATTCTGCTGAACTATGCTGAGGCAATGACGGAATGGGTGGGCGAAGACGCCCTGCCTGAAGGCTTTACGCTTACAGCCCGGGAAGCACTGAATCAAGTACGTGCAGCTGCCAATATGCCTAAAGTAGAGGATATGGGTGATGCTTTTATGACACGCTTGCGTAATGAACGCCGTATAGAACTGGCTTTCGAGGATCACCGTTTTTGGGATATCCGTCGTTGGAAAATTGGAGCAGTGGTAAAGGATGTTTATGGTGTGCAGGTTTCAAAATCGGGTGATTATGTCAAAATCAAGGTACGCGAACGAGCATGGGATGACAAGATGTATTTATATCCGATTTCAAAAGGTGAATTGAACAAAAATCCTGGATTAGGACAAAATGCGGGATGGAACGATTGATTATTAATATTTAAATGAGTTGCATTATGAAAATGAAATACCTTATTGGGACAGCATGTCTCTGTGTGAGCATGAATATGCTCAGTGCCTGCGGCGATGACGATACTCCTATAACCGACCCGACTGACCCGACGGAAAAGCCCGATGGTGGCAATACCGATAATATAGATGTCAGTAACATGACTCTGAAAGAAGCTTGTAAGGATAAATTTCTATTTGGGGCGGCTGTGGCGGATTTTCAAATTGAAGAAAATCCTCGTGAGGAGTATTGTTTACGTGAGCAGGAAGTATTGCGGAAACATTTTAATCATTTGGTGGCGGAAGGTTGCATGAAATGGTCAGTCATCCATCCGGAAAAGGATAGATACGATTGGAACGGTGCGGATGCTTTAATGGCTTTTGCCGAAAAGAACAATATGCAAGTGACCGGTCACTGCCTTATTTGGCATACAGCACTTCCCGACTGGGTGTGGAAGAACCCTGATGGTAGTGATGTTTCCAAAGAAACATTAAAGCTAAATATGAAGGAGCACATCACTGAGGTAGTTGGTAGGTACAAAGGCCGTATTCTTGGTTGGGATGTGGTGAATGAGGCCTTCAATAGTGACGGTACTTACCGAAATTCGCCTTATTATCGTATTTTAGGGGAGGAGTATATGATATGGGCTTATCAATGTGTAAAAGAAGTTGATCCTGATTGTGAATTGTATTACAATGACTTTGAACTGTACTACACTCCCAAACGTAAAGCGGTATTAAGACTGATTGGGCAATTGCGTGAACATGGTATCGAATTGGATGCCGTGGGATTGCAGGCGCATATGTGGATGAATAATCCTTCTTTGGAAGTGTATGAAAACCTGCTTCAGAGTCTTAAAAGTATGGGGGTAAAAGTCATGATTACCGAGTGGGACTTATCAGTGACAGATAAGAACAATGACATCTATCCCAATGGATTACCCAAGGATATTGATGCCAAGTGGAACAACCGAATCGTTGATTTCTTTAAACTTTTTCTGAAATACGATGATATAATCACCCGTGTCACTACATGGGGGATATCAGACAGCCACTCTTGGAAAAATGACGGATGCACCAATTATCCGTTGCTTTTCGACCGCGAACAAAAAGCCAAGCCTTGTGTGGACGAGATGATGAAAGCGGCGCTTGCCGACAAGTAATAGTAGAATTTTAATTTGTAAATAAGATGACTATGAAACATTATACAGTAGCCTTGGGATTTTGCATGTTGCTGTTCAGTGCATGCAGCTCTGATGACCTGTCGGTGGAATATCCCGTTTTTGTGGAAGAAGTGGGAGGCGACTATGAGGACTGCCGCTTGGTATGGTCGGAAGAGTTTGACTATGAAGGATTGCCCGATGAGAATACATGGGGGTATGAAGAGGGATATCAACGTAACTATGAAGTGCAGGATTATAAGAAGTCTGATACCAAATATACACGTGTGGAGGATGGCAAACTGATCATAGAGGCGCATAACGACCCGCATGATACCAATGGCCATCACTTTGACTATTCTTCGGCTTCTATCCATACCAAAGGAAAAGTGAACTTCAAATATGGACGGATAGACATTGCGGCCAAGATACCGGTAGGACGTGGAATGTATCCTCTCTTTTGGATGCTACCCGTCAATGACGAGTATGGTGCATGGCCTAAAAGTGGTGAAATCAATATCGCCGCCTACACTTTTGGTGGCTATTGGGGAAATCAATATGAGAAGAATACGGTAAGTGCGTGGTTGTACACAGAAAATACCGCTAACGGTGTACCTATGGAACCCGGTATAGGAAGTGCGGCTACCATGGAGGATGCTTACCATCTTTACTCTATGGTTTGGAAGAAGAAAAGAATCCAATTCCTGCTCGACAATAAGGTGATTTTCACTTATGACAAACGTACCAATACTTCTGCCGAATGGCCATTTGACAAAGACTTTTATCTATTGATGAGTCTTGCAGTGGGAGGAGTGGAAGGTGGTGCTTTCGGCATTGATACTGAGAACTTCCCGAAACGCATGGAAGTAGATTACGTGAGGTATTATGAATTGCTTCAAGACGATGAAACTGATGAAGTGGAAGACTCCAACTTGATAACAAACGGCGGATTTGAACAGGATTTTGAAGAGGGAAAAGAACCGCTTGCTCTCGTAGTGGACAAGGGTGAATACCTGAACCATTTAGGTCAATGGCTTACAAAGGCAGGTAAAGGAAGTGTCTTCGAGGTGGATAATACAGTGGGCTTTGGTAATAGTCGCAATTCCTTAAAGTTCGCAAATGCCGAAATTAAAAATTATTGGGATTATGATATTTCTTTGCCTATTGAAGGACAAAAAGCCGGTACTTATAAATTCAGTTTCTACTTAAAGACAAATAAGTCCGCATCTGATTTTACAGCAAGTATAACTTTCTGCGAAACCATGGATGAACTATTAAATACCAGTGGGCAATATCATAAGGCCGTTTGGGTGAAAAACGACGGAACACAGCAGATTGCGAAGGCCCAAAAGGAATATGGCGGTCATCCGCATTCTGCCATCTATGGACAAAAGGCTTCTGAAGAATGGAAACAATTTTCGGTAATTGTGCAATTGCCTGACACGGAATTTATACGATTCCTTATTAAGCCCAATGCGATAAGCACGTCCGGTGGTCAGTGGCCTGGCTGTACGACAGACACAGATGTAATTTTTTGGTTTGATAATTTCTCGTTTGAGAAAGTGGACTGATAAATTGTAGTCGGCCATTAATTCAAGTTCTGCCTTGTATTAATGACCGATTGGATATTAAGTGATAAATTAATTAGATGACAAATATGAAAGCAGTGAGAAACTTATTCTGCATGTTAATGCTGTTCGTTTTTAATGCCGCTCAAGCAAAAAGCACGGACTTAGAGGATGTTCTTAAGATTATAAACAAAGTCAATACCTATTGGCAGAATCACAACAAGCCAGAGTCAAGGGCCTTTTGGGACAATGCCGCCTATCATACCGGCAATATGGAAGCTTACTTCCTGACCGGAAACGAAGATTACCTGAATTATTCCGAAACTTGGGCCGAACATAACCAATGGATGGGAGCCAAAGGGAAAGACAAGTCACAATGGAAATATTCATACGGCGAAACGGACGAATATGTGCTTTTTGGCGATTGGCAAATCTGCTTCCAGACTTATATAGACCTTTATAATATCCTGCCGGACAATAGGAGAATCAAACGCACGAAAGAAGTGATGGAGTATCAGATGTCCACATCGCGTAACGATTATTGGTGGTGGAGCGACGGACTGTACATGGTGATGCCTGTAATGACAAAGATGTATAAACTGACAGGGAACGAACGATACTTGGACAAACTTTATGAATACCTCACAGTGGCGGACAGTATCATGTTTGACCCTGAAGAAAATCTGTATTTCCGTGATGCCAAATATGTTTATCCCAAGCATAAGAGCGTAAACGGAAAGAAAGATTTCTGGGCGCGTGGCGATGGATGGGTACTTGCGGGGCTGGCAAAGGTGCTGAAGGATTTGCCCGTTGAGTACAAGCACTATGGCTTTTTTGCCGGTAAATTCCAGAACATGGCGCAGGCAGTGGCAGCACTCCAACAGCCCGAAGGCTACTGGACACGCAGCATGATGGATGCCGAGCAGGCACCGGGACCTGAAACCAGCGGTACGGCGTTCTTCATGTATGGATTGATGTGGGGAGTAAACAATGGCTTGCTTGACGGGGCTTACTATATGCCTGTAATCAATAAAGCATGGGACTATCTCAGCAAAAAAGCCTTGCAGAACGATGCCAGAGTGGGATATGTACAGCCAATCGGTGAAAGAGCTATTCCGGGGCAGGTGGTTGACGCAAAATCTACAGCCAACTTTGGAGTGGGAGCCTTCTTGTTGGCCGCTTGCGAATATGCACGTTATCTGTCGGCTAATCAAAATCAAGACCGTGCTTACTGGGTTGATTTGCTTTGTCAGATGGCCGAGCCTGTGTTGAGTAACATGGCAGCAGGCACGCTGAAGAAGAATATGCAATTGGAAGTAAGCCCCACTTGGGATGGACGTCCCAAAGACGTGGCTTACATGGAAGCGTTTGGCAGGTTGATGGCAGGGGTGGCTCCTTGGCTGAACTTGCCGGATGATGACACGAATGAGGGCAAGAAACGCAAACAGATGCGCGAATGGGCATTGCGAAGCTACGTCAATGCCGTGGATTCTGAAAGCCCTGACTGCCTGATGTGGGAGGGGAACGGCCAAATAATGGTGGATGCCGCTTATGTGGCGGAAAGCTTTATACGTGCGTACGACAAACTGTGGATGCCGCTTGACGAAACGACTAAACAACGCTATATCAAGGTGTTCCAAGGTATCAGGAGAATAGATCCCCCTTATACCAACTGGCTGCTTTTCTCGGCGACTATTGAAAGTTTCCTTGCGAAAGCTGGCTCTTCTTATGATCAATATCGTGTAAATTCAGCTTGTCGCAAGATGGAAGAGTGGTATACCGGTGACGGATGGTATGCTGACGGTGTTTTTGCATTCGACTATTACAGCAGCTATGTGTTCCACCCTATGTATTTGGAAACTTTACAAAATATGAAGGATGCCAAGGCGCGTACCCGTCTGGATTATAAGAAATATTATGACCGTGAATTACAACGTGCCCAAAAATACAGCATTGTTTTAGAGAGATTTATATCACCGGAAGGTACTTTCCCTGTGTTTGGCCGTTCCATACCTTATCGCATGGCTACCATGCAACCGCTGGCCTTACTGGCATGGTATCAGCGATTGCCGGAGGGATTGTCAAATGGACAAGTAAGGGCAGCTCTAACTGCCGTAATGCATAAAATGTTTGATGGCAAAAAAAATTTCAACGAAGGAGGTTTCCTCACTATAGGATTTTGTGGCAGTCAGCCTAATATTGCCGATTGGTACACCAACAATGGCAGCCTGTATATGACTTCGCTGGCATTCATGCCTCTTGGATTACCGGCAGGACATCCTTTCTGGACCGATATGGCTCTGCCTTGGACTAATTGCAAGGCATGGGAAAGCAAACCTTTCCCGAAAGACCATCGTTGGAGTGATAAAATCCGGACATGGGATTTGTTTTGATAATAGGAAATAAATATTATACCTGTTGGTAGAATTGACGTTCTGGCGGAAAGGTGCAGTCTGTTATCACTGAAAGTGTTAAGAGAAAAGTTTAAAAGACTTAGCAAAGAACTTTCAAAGTGTGCGCTATAAAAGTAAAAAGAACTAAGGTAAACATTTGTTTCAAGGCTTGGTATGTTTATCCCAAGCCTTGGGATAAACATCCTTTTGATAGAAAATTTATTCCGCCAACAGGTAATATAATTTCTTTTATGGCAATGCTGTGATAAAGAGTACCGTTAGAAATAGCTGGAAAGAAAATGTAAAAATAATGGATGACAATAATTGGAATAATAGATAATGGGATTCGATATGAAAAGAAATATTTTTGTAACATTAACTCTTCTTGTTTCAATAAATATATGGGGTTTACCCCGAGAACAACAGAATATTATTAAATATCCGGGTTATTCATTGGTATGGGCAGAAGAATTTGATTACAAAGGGCTGCCTAATGCGGATTATTGGAACTTTCATGAGGGATATGAACGTAACTCGGAATTGCAGGACTTTAGAAAGGCAGACCTAAAGTATGCTCGCGTAAAAAAAGGGCGATTAATCTTAAAGGCTTATAAGGATCCTCACGAGGGCATTAATAAATGGACCAAAGAACCATACCATTTTGATTTTTCATCGGCCGAGGTTGTGACAGATCAAAAGGTATCTTTTAAATATGGACGGATAGATGTGTCTGCCAAGCTGCCTACGGGACGTGGTATATGGCCTGCTATTTGGATGATGCCTGTAAAGTCTGTATATGGCGGGTGGCCTCGAAGCGGTGAAATTGATATTATGGAATATGTATGGGGCATTGCAGATGACCATCAAACAGTCGCCGCTACAGTCCATACTGAAGATATTGATATCAATAAAAATAAAGTTGGTTCAGGCTATATATCATGTAATACATTGTCTACAGAATTTCATCTTTATTCATTGGTTTGGAAAGAAAATCACATTGAAATACTATTTGATAATCAGGTGATTTTCACTTATGAGAAAACCACGGACAATTCCGCCAAATGGCCGTTTGACCAGGAATTCTATCTGATGCTGAATATCTCAGTAGGTGGTTCATGGGGCGGAATTTGGGGGATTGATGATAACATATTCCCGGCAAAGATGGAAATTGATTATGTGAGGTATTATAAAGAAGATAAATAAGACTGTGAATGTTTTGATGGTTAGTTTTTTGAATGTAAATTTGTTATTATGGATATGAACTTGTACTTAAAATGTGGATTGACCGGGGCGACGTTGCTCGGCACCTGTGCTTATGCGCAAGAAAAGGTTAAAAATGCGCTCCCTAATGTCATCTTTCTTGTGGCTGACGATCTTGGTTACGGTGACTTGAGCTGTTATGGTATGGACAGGATACAGACTCCCCATGTGGATGGGTTGAGTTCAAATGGAATCCGTTTTACCAATGCCCATTCCGTAGCGGCCACGAGTACCCCTTCGCGTTATTCATTGTTTACCGGTCATTATAGCTGGAGAAGGGAAGACACCGGCATTGCCTCCGGTGATGCCGGTATGATTATCCGCCCGGAACAGATTACCATTGCAGATATGTTTAAAGAGGCCGGATATGCCACAGGTGCTATCGGAAAGTGGCATTTAGGATTGGGCGACACGACAGGCAGTCAAGATTGGAACAGTTATGTCAGCCCCAATCCCAAGGATATCGGTTTTGATTATTCCTACCTGATGGCAGCTACGGCTGATCGTGTGCCTTGTGTATGGATGGAGAATGGTCGTGTAGCCAATTATGACTCCTCTGCCCCTATTGAGGTAAGCTATAAGAAGCCGTTTGAGGGAGAGCCTTTGGGGAAAGACCATCCTGAAATGCTTACCAACTTGAAACCCTCACCTAACCATGGTCACGACCAGGCTATCGTAAACGGTATTTCCCGTATCGGCTATATGAAGGGGGGGAGGCAAGGCGTTGTGGAAAGATGAGAATATAGCCGATTCTATTTTGTATAAGTCGGTGCAGTTCATAGAAAGGCATAAAGATACTCCTTTCTTTCTTTATGTGGGAACAAACGATGTACATGTGCCTCGTTTCCCTCATCCACGATTTGTAGGTAAAAGCGGTATGGGATATCGTGGAGATGCCATTTTGCAATTCGACTATACGGTAGGCAAAATAATCAACGCACTTAGAAAACAAGGGTTGTTGGAAAATTCAATTGTGGTATTGACCAGCGATAACGGTCCCGTAGTAGACGATGGATATGCAGACAGAGCTGTGGAACTATTAGGCGACCATCGTCCGTGGGGAAACATGCGAGGCGGTAAATACAGTAGTTTTGAAGCGGGAACCCGCGTTCCCTTTATCGTACATTGGCCTGCGAAGGTTGCTCCGGGAGTGTCGGATGCATTGGTCTCACACATTGACTTGTTTGCGTCCTTTGCCAATCTTATAGGGGTGAAAATTCCAAAAGGCGCAGCAGTGGATAGCCGTAACCAGATTAAAGCGTTGTTGGGTAAAGATAAAAAGGGACGTGATTATGTGATAGAATCAGCCAGATCGCTTTCCATAACAGATGGTGAATGGAAGTATATTACTCCCAACAATGCTAATCCTTACAACAAACTTACCCAGACAGAACTGGGTAACTCGAAAGAGGAACAACTGTACAATTTAAAGATTGATGTAGGTGAAAAGGAAAACATGGCCGAAAAATATCCTGAAAAAGTTCGGCGGTTGAAGAAACAGTTGCAAAGAGAAATGTTGGAACTCTCTAAATAAGGTCAATAAAAAGTTTAAAGTTTTGAGCATTTTAATATTATATTTTATGAAACATTTCAATTTTGTTTTAAGCTGTTTGACCGCATTACCAATAGGGAGTAATGCGCAATCCGCAGATAACAGCGAACAACGTCCTAATATCATTTATGTATTTCCCGACCAATTCCGTAACGATGCTTGTGGTTTTTGGCGGCAAAAGGGTTTTAAAGAATATAGGAAAGCGAAAGGTGATCCTACTATCACTCCTAATTTGGACAGGTTTGCTCGGGAATCGTTGGTGCTTTCATCAGCTCAAAGTAATAGTCCGGTAAGTAGCCCTCATCGTGCCATGCTGATGACCGGAATGTACTCTGCCGAGAAAAATGGTGTGCCGGTGAATTGCAATACGGGCTCTCCGAAAAGTAGTTTGAATCCCAATGCCACTACCATAGGGGATGTGTTCAGTCAAAACGGTTATGATTGTGCTTATATCGGTAAATATCATTTGGACACACCTACTCCTAATGATCCTCAACGTCCCGGTAAATATGTACAAGATGCTGAAGTTGTGTGGGATGCCTATACTCCCAAAGAACTTCGTCACGGTTTTAATTATTGGTTCTCTTATGGTACATTTGACGAACATAAGAACCCTCATTATTGGGACAATGAAGGGAGAAAACACCAGCCGCATGAATATTCCCCTATATATGAAGCCAAGAAAGCGATTGAGTATATGAAGAATGTGGGTAATGTACGAGATACCGGTAAACCGTTCCTTATGATGATAGGTATGAATCCGCCACATAGTCCTTATAACTCTCTTCGTGATTGTATGGAAGAGGACTACAACTTATATAAGGATATGCCAATGGACTCGTTGCTTCGTCCAAATGTGATTAATCGCAGTCTTCCCAAAGTAAAATCCACTCCTTATTATTTTGCCAATGTAACGGGAGTGGACCGTGCTTTCGGAATGATATTGGATGCGCTAAAAGAATTGGGACTGGATAAAAACACAATTGTTGTATTCACTTCAGACCATGGTGAACTGATGTGTAGTCATGGAGAGGCTACTGAAGCTAAAAACATGCCGTATAGTGAAGCGATGAATGTACCGTTCATCTTGCGTTATCCGGGAAAAGTGGAGCATCGTGTCGATTCCACGCTCCTTTCTACTCCTGATATTATGCCTACGTTATTGGGGCTTTCCGGATTAGAAAAATATATACCTGAAGAAGTTCAAGGTACAAACTACTCGGAGTTATTTTTTAATTCCAATACCAAACTTCTTCGTCCCCAAGGGGCTTTGTTTTTCAAACAGGCGGATGGACAAATCGTATCAAATGGAGAGGCGACTAATTATTTCCCTGTTGCTCGTGGTATAAAAACAGCCAAATATACTCTTGCTTTCGAAATTAGAAAGGATATGAAATTAAAGAGAACGTATCTGTTTGATGACGAGAATGATCCTTATCAGCTGAATAACCTTCCATTGAAAGAAAATAAGAAGATTGTAAAAACGCTTTGTAAGGAGCTGAAATATCAGCTAAAGAATATAAACGACCCTTGGTTTGAGAATAGAATACTTGATAAATGCCTGGAACAACTCTATAAATGAATTATTTATGTAGGTTAGCAGATACAATTGATAATGTTAAAGATGGTGATAACTCTTCAGTAGCTCATAGGGATACTGAGGAGTTACTTTTTACCTCTCAAATGTTAAATGTTAGTAGTCATGAAGGCGTTTCATGATAAAAAAGTCCGCTTCTTCAGGACTTTTCTATAAATTTGCAAAGGAGTTATTGTATCTTATGGCAGTGGAGAGATTAAATGTTCAACCAGAAATGCTTCGTTGGGTAATACAACGAGCAGGACTTAGCACAGAAAAGGCTATTGAAGCTTTTCCTTTGCTTAATAGTTGGTTGTCTCAAGAAAAACAGCCGACGTTAAGCCAATTGAAAAATTTCTCTGCAAAGTTCTATGTTCCATTTGGATATTTGTTTATGGATAACTTGCCCATAGAAAGTATACCATTCCCCATGTTTCGAGGTGAAGCAGGACAACAAAATCATTTCAACTTGAATGTATATGACACGGTAATGAATGTACAGGCAAGACAAGAATGGTTGGAAGAATATCTTAATGAGAATGAAATAGATACATGCAAATTTGTCGGCTCAATAAGTACTAACACTTCAATAAGTGAAGCTGTCCGTAGACTACGTTTAATATTGGAACTTGAAAGCAGATGGGCATTTAGTCTATCAACTCCAGATGCAGCAGTTAGCCTTCTTGGACAAAAATTAGAGAATGCCGGGGTCTTTTTAGTATACAATGGCGTAGTAGGAAATAATACTCATAGAAAATTGAAAGTAAGTGAGTGTAGAGGCTTCGCATTGGTAAATGAAAAAGCACCGTACATATTTGTTAATAGTGCAGATAGCAAGAGTGCTCAACTCTTTACTCTTATTCATGAAGCTGCACATCTTATGCTTGGCGTAAGTGCAGGTCATGCAGGAAGCGAAGGCTTTCATCATGAAGCAACTGAAAGATATTGTGATATGGTTGCTGCTGAGTTTCTTGTTCCTGTATCAGTGTTACGCGAAATATGGAATAATGACACGAAATCGGCTTCACGAAGATTTAAGGCTAGCGAATTAGTTATCGCAAGACGCGCCCATGATTTAGGACTTATGTCTGACACGGATTACAAAGCCTTTTGGACAATATATAGCCAACGCCAGATTGCAGCTAAAAAAAATTCTTCAGGAGGAAGTTTTTATATGACAAGTGTCAAACGTGTAGGGCGTAGTTTTGCCATTCATGTTAGAAATGCAGTTAATAATAGGCAGCTTAGTTATACGGAGGCATATCGTTTGACTGGATTATACGGAAAAACGTATGATAATTTTATGACCAATAACATTTGATACGGCATGGAATATTTATTCGATACAAATATATTCGTAGAATCCAAGAAAAATTTGCCAATGGATGTTTGGCCAACATTTTGGACTAAGATGGTAGAGTTAATCAATTCCGGTATCGTTCACTCCATTGATAAAGTTAAAGACGAAATCGATAGAGGTGGAGATGAACTCACGGATTGGATTCATAACAATGCTCCCCATGGATTCTTCCTGACGCAAGATTCTGTAGTATTGACTAAATTGGCAGAAACAATCACTTGGGCTCAGAATAGTCCTATAAATTTTACTCAGTCTGCGATTTCTGGATATGCGAATGTTGCAGATTCTTATCTTGTCGCAACGGCAGCTGCAAAGAATATGGTTTTAGTCACATATGAGAAAAGCAATCCACAACGTCGAAACCGTGTTATGATACCTGATGCTTGTAATGCATAGGTGTAAGAAGCTGCGATTTGAATACTGCATTAAGAGAGCTTGAGGTTCTTATATAATCGAGTAAGAAGAAAACTTTCATTTTCCTCCTACTTGATCCCATCACGCATGGTACTTCATGTGACACAATATGCAATCAGCCCCAATGCTACCGTATAAATGAACAAAAATATCACTAAAACTTTCATTCAGAAGTTAGAGAACCAAATACCTTCATTTCGTTTGAGGATTTTGCACATATTGGATTCATGTTTTGTTAGCATCTTGTTTTCACTTGTTCTTCCTTTCCTTATCCAGAACAGAACTGTGAAAGTTTGTTTTTTTTCTTTCATTTCTCTTTGTTTTATGAGTTCGCCCACTCAAAGAGAGAAAAGAAGCAATGTTGGTCACCGAAGTAGGCACCGAATTTTGTGTCCGCTTTTTTTGAATGCCTATATTGTTGAACGTAAAAAAGCCGCTAAAACTGCAATTTTAGCGGCTTTTTGTACTTAAATAACTGTTAGGTGTGGACCAGCCTGGGCTTGAACCAGGGACCTCCAGATTATGAGAACGACAAAGTGATATTCTGCGATGGTCAGTTTTCTCAATATTTACTGTGTATCAAACAATTACGAATTTAGCTATCTCCTATGAAACTCACTAAATCCCCCTAACTGAAACCGTTTGTTTACGCATTGTTTACGCAGGTTTGAAAAGAACTGTTGTAATTATTCTCGTTTATATCTGTTTGTATAGGCTATATTTTGTCGCAAAACAGTTTTTTTGCGACAAACCTATACTAAAATGTCATCTTTAGCTTCCTGTCTTTAAATCATAGACTTAGCAATTACAACTTTTACAAAATCTACTTTTGTCTCTTTCGAATTCTTCTTTAATTCTATAAACTTGGGGCGAGTTAGGATAAACAATTAACGTTTCTTGTATCTTTTCTTTTATTTCTTCCTTAGTGTGGTTTCTAGATTTAATAAAGTATTCTAATTGCATTGATGCTAAAAGTTCATCCTTACGTTTACTAAAATTCTCTTCCATCTCCTTAAGGAGGCGATTAAGTGTATCTTCAGTTTCTGTATTCCAAGGATAATGATTTAATAAACAACGAAAATATGCTTCTATATGATAAGAATTGGTCGATTTACGATTATAATTCTCTTTTGCCAAAGGAAGGGCTTTAGTATATTTTTCTTGATTCAGATAAACATTCACTAACTCTCGTCTTGCAATTTGCATATTAGAATTAAAATCTAAAGCCTTAAGGAGATACTCCTCGGCCTTGGAATAGTCCTCTTTATAGCGATAGTAAAATCCATACAGAAAATCTTTACTACCTTTATCTTTAATTTTGTCAATGTATGTAAAGAAAATTCTATCTTTCATACGAGCTAAAACTTGGCACAACCTATAGTACAATTCTTGCAGAGGTTCCTCTGTATAACTTGAACAATGTTCCAAAGCATGCAAACAAATATCTTTTACTGAATCATAGCTACCCTGATTATAAAGATCAATGACTGTACTTATAACGATAGACGGCATGACATACGCAAAACCTTTGCCAGACAGCAACTGCTTCCGCAAGTCATGTAAAAATATTGATAATTCTCCTAGATCATCTTCTGCCGTATCTATTTTATTGAAGATTATTTCTTCAATACGGGTTTTCATTATAGGATCTAAATCTAATTTACTTCTACGTATATAATCTGAAACGCCACCGTCCAAACTAATATTATTGCCTCCAGGACCGTAAAAATCTAAAATAGACAAAGATTCAAAATTATTTACGAGCTGTTCTATTTTAGGATAATCTTCCTCATATAATTGTTCGAGTAAATCGAAACTGATCATATCAACTTCAGCAAGCACTTTTGCTAAAGTAAGAGCAGTCTCATCTCCTTTAAACCAACTAATAACTCTGGAAAAGACTTCATCTCCTATTGCAATCAGGTTTTTAATGTCTTTCTTAGCAAATCTTACGTTCTTATCTTTAATTTCTCGAACTGCCTGTTCTAGTTGTTGGGGAGAGGACTGAAGACGATCCACAAAAAAATCGACATCACTATCATTTAGTTGAACATTATAATAACGACAGCAATTTACAAAAAGACGTTTGCGTTCATCTTTTGTAAACCCAGAAAGATTTATATGAATTATCTGGGGATATGCTCTCAACTCAGAATATCTAGGCTTAACCCTACTACTTATAAATATCTTTAACGAGTCTATCATGGCAGGATGGGATATAATTTCTTTACCCCATTCAGAAATAGTTCCGTCATATGATACAAAACTCATCTCATCTTCAATTAGTAAGAATGAATGAGCGTTGATTATCTGATTAATATAAGATACACATTTAGTAATTTGATGTTCATGATCTAATTTAAGAATATCCTCATATGATGCTTTACTAAAGCCCAAGCCTTCGTGCAATTGAAGTATAAAGTTGTCTAAATATGTTTTTTGAGGTAGTTTTATCTGAAATCCTTCAGGGATAAATGATAGTCCGCTACTGTCCTGAATACATTTTTGGATAAATCTAGTACGCCCACTTCCCGGTTTTCCCGAGACAATTAAAGAACGATGAGGCATATACACACTGTCGTACATCGCTCTTTGAAACTCATCTAATTCATTACTACGGCCAATAAACGTATTTATCCAATTGCCATATGCATTATTCCCGACACAACGAATTTTTCGTTGTGTTTCAATAATAAACTGACCTATAATTTTGGGGGATGTTATTGTTTTTATATTTAAACTCCAGTCACGAGTCATCCATGAAGGTAACTCTTCTAACTTTACTCCTTCTTCAATTATAAAAGGCATAAACTCTCTAATAACACCTGTGTCATAAAGTTGTCGAGCTTTTGACATTTCTAATTTAATCCAATCAGACTCAAGGGCATCTTTAGAAATTAGTAATACAAAAATCGGCGCAAAGTTTAGATTTCTAACTATTTCATTTACCGTTTTTGTCGCTGGATAAAAATCGAACTCGTCAACAATGCAATTGTCTCGTTTTACTGTGTCAACTATTTTTCTAACAAAATCCTTATGAGTACTTCTATGAGATATGAATGCTACGGTTGATTGCATATTACTGGTGTATTAAAATCATTATTAATGCTGCAAATATAATAAAACAAACTGGTTTGTTGAATATAATTCACTATATTTGCGCAATAAAATTACATTAAAGAATGAAGTTGAATAGAATTAAGGCTGTTTTATCCGAAAAAGGTATTTCTCAAACATGGCTGGCAAAGAGACTTGATAAAAGTTTTAGTATGGTCAATGCCTATGCTTGTAATCGGATTCAGCCTAATTTAGATACTTTGCAACTGATCGCTGAGATATTACAAGTAGACCTTAAGTATTTGATAACCGACAAAAAGGATAGGTGAGATGAAGCAGTTTTCAGAAGCAAAACTGTGTGGCTTTTCCTGTACTTGTCGAAGAACAAAAAAGTAGTAAGTGGCTGGCAGAACAATTAGGAAAAGACAGGGCTACTGTCTCCAAATGGGTGACGAACACTATGCAGCCAGACGCAAGAAACCTCCTACGTATAGCAGAGGCTTTGAATATTGATGCAGGTAGACTGCTCAACCAAAAACATTTGAACAATGAAGGAAATAGATATTATCCAACAGATAAAACTTGGCGAGGTCAGTAAGGTGCAGTTCAAAGAACGGCTCCTTGACAACTATGACATCGGTTGCGAACTGGTGGCTTTCAGTAATGCACGTGGTGGCACGTTGGTTGTTGGTGCGGTAGATAAAACCGGAAACATCAATCCTTTGTCCTATTTGGAAGTACAGGAAACCACCAATACACTTAGCAATATCGCATCTGAGAATGTTGTTCCTGCCATCCTTGTTGATGTGGAAACAATTTCTGTGGATGGCGGAAGCCTTGTTGTGGCTCATATTAAGGAAGGATTGAATAAGCCCTACCATGACAATCGGGGAATTGTGTGGGTGAAGAACGGTGCTGACAAGCGCAAAGTGTTCGACAATGCCGAGCTTGCCGAGATGATGACTGACTGTGGCAGCTTTTCGCCAGATGAAGCAGGAGTAAGAGATGCTACCATCAAAGATTTAGACGAGGGTACCATCAAAACCTTCCTTAGTAACAAGTTTGATAAGGTGTTAGCAAGAAAAGGCTTGGTGGGCGACGCATTTCGCGAAGCCTCTTTAGATACCGTCTGTTCTGCTATTGCCAGTGGGCACAATGGAGAGAAACTGTTACGTAACCTGCGTTTTATTCGTCCCGATGGTAAAATCACAGTGGCCGCGATGTTATTGTTTGGCAAGTACACCCAACGTTGGCTTCCAATGATGACTGCAAAATGTATTTGCTTTGTAGGCAACAATCTTGGCGGTACTCAATTTCGCGACAAGGTGAACGATGCCGATATTGAGGGTAATCTGCTTCATCAGTTTGAGACTATTATGGATTTCTTCACCCGGAACTTGCGTCATATACAGGTTGGGAATGAGTTTAACTCGCAAGGCGTGTTGGAGATTCCTTACACCAGCCTTGTTGAGTTCACCGTAAATGCTTTAGTGCATCGATCGCTGAATGCGACAGCCCCAATCCGCATATTCATTTTTGATGACAGGGTGGAGATACACAGCCCCGGAATTCTCCCTAATGGACTTACCGTAGATGATATTGTTATAGGCACATCCATGCCACGCAATATGTTCCTATTCACAAATGCCATCCACCTGCTTCCCTACACAGGAGCAGGTAGTGGTATGCTTCGTGCCTTGTCGGAGGACGTGAATGTCTCGTTCACCAATAATGACAGGACTAATGAGTTCGTGATTACTATAAATAGGCAGATAAGTAATCAACCCAATGCAGACTCTGACACCGACTTAGATACCGACTCTGACACTTTTAATGCGGACTCTGACACCAAACTTAGATACTCTGACACCGACTTAGATACCGACTCTGACACTTTCAATGCAGACTCTGACACTATACGTCCTAAAATAACAAATAAGCAGAGGGATATAGTAAACTTCTGCAGTGTGCCACGTAGCAGCAAAGAAATTCTTGAAAGGGTAGGTGTGACATACCATAGTAAGAATATTCAGACATACATCATGTCACTAATCGAGGCTGGCTATCTCGAAATGACCAATCCAGAGCATCCCAATGCCAGTAATCAAAAATATAGGAGAAGTAAAAAATGAACTCACATATATTCACTAACAAGAACGGCAACATACTGATGCGCGAATTTGAAAGAGTTCTTGATTTCATTATAAACAAAGACAAACTGTACAATAGTCTCTAAAAAAACAACGATATGGAATACGGAATAGTTTATCTTCTGACAAACCCTGTGATGCCAGGACTTGTAAAAATAGGCATGACCACACAGGAAGGCATTGATAAACGGATGAAGGAACTATATACCACAGGAGTTCCCATTCCGTTTGAGTGTAAATTTGCGTGCAAGGTCAAAAAAAGTGATTGTCTCAAAATTGAAAAAGCCCTTCATAAAGCCTTTGACCCTCAGCGCATCAACCAGAACCGTGAGTTCTTCCGTATCAACGTGGAGCAGGCACAAGCCATCCTCGAGCTTTTTCATCATGAAGATGTGACGGAAGAAGTGACGGATGAGATACAGAATGACCTCACCGATGAGGATAAAGCTGCCAGCACAAAAGCACAAGCCAAACGTCCACCACTCAACTTCTATGAGATGGGGTTGCAGAAAGGCGATATTCTCATATGGAAAGATGACCCATCAATTTCTGTTACCGTTCTTTCAGAGCGTAAAGTGTGTTATGAAGGAGAAGAAACTTCTATTAGTGCGCTTTCTGCTAAGCTAAAAGGATATAAGGTCAAGCATATACAGCCCACACCGCACTGGTTTTTCAACGACCGTTCTCTAAGTGAAATCTACGACGAAACGTATCCATTTGAAGAGTGAAGGCATATATAGGCTGCCTCTAAGTTTACTCATGAGTGTGGCAAGGATATGCCAAGAGCAGGAGAAAAACGAAACAAAAAAGATAAACGAAATATTCAAAAGATTCTAATGTATTATGGCAACGTGGCAACATACAGACATCATCGTTGTGAAAAAATATAGCATTAGTGCGACTATTGGGTAAGTTTGTTCAATCGCATTACGATTGAAGTTTGACTTCTGCCCATTTTGGCAGCGATGTATTTTACGCTCTTACCTTCATTATGCAGTTCTAATAAAAACTGGTCTGCACGCCTTGTCCATCTTTTATTAGCATTGGGGTGTTTTACATAGCTTTCTTCTGATACCTTTTCAGGATGCAAAAACTCATCTACAAATACAGATGGGAAACGCTTGTCGTATAGCACAAGTGTTTTCAACTTTGCTCTCGTTATTGCAACATAAAACAACCTCCTTTCTTCACCATATGGGAACTGATCACTTTTAGTCAGGACATAATTAAGCACAGGGTCATCGCTTACAAGTGATGGAAAGCCATAGGTATCTTTATTACATTGTAAAAGTATCACATAATCTGCTTCAAGACCTTTTGATTTATGTACTGTCAAGAACTCAATTTTTCTTCCTCCTATTACATAGTAAAATCTATTACCTTCTTTTATCCCTTGATACATAAATGACAAGTAATAATCATCAAAAGAATAGCGTCCCAATAAAAATATAGATTTATCCAATGGAATAGAATCTATAAGTTCTCCTATTGTTTTGCAGTAATCACGTCTGTCGTAAGAACAAAACTCCAATTCTGTTTTCATATCAGAACTGAATGAATGTATATCTTTTTTTATTTGTGCGTTATTACGTTGAATAAAACGAGATGATAAAGAGACCAAAGGCTCTCCAAATCTATATGTGGTTTCTATCTTATTTATCTCTGTTGTACCAAAATATTCTGGAAATTGATTAAAAAGAGCCATATCACTTCCCGAAAAACGATATATGGACTGCCAATCATCACCTACACAATACAACTTTGCAGGCGGATTTCCCTCTCTCAATACTTTTAAGAAGTTGTAACGGTCAACCGATATGTCTTGAAACTCATCCACAATGATGTAATCATACTCAACAAGATGTGTAGTACGACATATCTCTGTGGCTTGAAGAATCGCATCAGTAAAATCGATTTGGTTACTATCGCTTAATGCACTTTTATAACGTTCATATACAGGTTGAAATATGTTTTTGATGATAAAAACACTTCGTTCATCACCTGCATTCTTTGCTTGCTTCAGAACTTCTTTAACTGATTTACAACTTGATTTTACCAATGTTACGAAAGTAACTACAAGCCGTATAAACGCTTTTTCTTGCTTACTACCTTTGGGCAAAACCAAATCATATAATTCTTCGTCTGTTTTCTCTTGAATTGGTACGCCCACATCTGTTAATATTTTTTTGAGTTTATCTTTTATGTCAGAATAATGGAAATCTGCGCTTGATGTCACTAAAAGCTGAGTGCCAAATTTCTCATGAGCAGTTTTCTTCCAAGTTATACCATCATTATATTTTTGATTGGCTTCTTCGTATGTTAT
>ENA-UOIV01000291-UOIV01000291.1-human-gut-metagenome-genome-assembly--contig:-C59-NODE-291-length-59545-cov-79.972113_pt1 | contig 59545 bp, 92 predicted proteins | sample MGYA00242333_ERZ723880 | MGnify/ENA metagenome assembly ERZ723880 | reverse complement strand
CCGTTTCTCCCTAGATACATACTGAGATTTCTCTACCATTACCCCCTCACCAAATACATCAAATATAACCAGCACCTTATCAGGGTAAATAATCACCTGAGATAAGTGTTCCAGCACAAACTTTACCTTAAGCTGTTCATTTTCATCAAGATACTGAGCTACCTCTGCATCAATATTCTCTCTCACTCTCTGGATCTCCACCAGATCCTCAAGGTTAGCCTTATTTGCCTCTACCTCTCTCCTGAGCTCTAAAATGTGCTCATCAAGAGCTAGAGCTTTCCTCTGGTATTCCTCTTTCGTGAGGAGATTATCTAAATAGGCATCTAAGAGCTTATCCTTACGGCTTACCTCTCTTTGTAAATCTGCCTCTGTAGCCCCTCTGTTAGCCTCTGTAATGCGTTTCTCATAGGTATCCAGCCTACCTAGCATAAACTCTCTTATAAAGCCTGTATCCGCCTGTAAACGCTCAGAAACGATAGCCATAATCTCCATGAGGGCATTATAAGAGATATTCTCATTATCACAGCCCTCAGGGTTTATCTCTCCAGCCTTACCGCCTACAGCATCCCTAGCCCTTGTTTTCCTGCCTTTCTGCTGTTTTGTACTGCACACCCAATACTCCTCTTTAGAGGTTTTTGTTTTCCTCCAGTAAGAGGCTCCGCATACCCCACACACCAGCTTACCGCTAAAAGAGTATCCGCTTGTTTTCTTTCCCCGCCTGTTAGAGCCCGTAGATATTACTCTCTCCTCATGGATTTTACAAATCAGCTCCCACTCCTCCTCAGTAACAATAGGGGGGAGAGCCCCTTTTACATACACCCACTCACACTCAGGGAGTTTTACTGTTTGCTTACTCTCAAAATCATGCCGCTCCCTGTTAATTATCATAGTTCCTACATTTTTGCAATCATATACAAACTTAGGTATATCCATAGGTTTCCACGGATTACCTACCGTGTTTCTGTACCCAGCATCATTAAGCTCCTTAGCAATCTGAGTAGAGCCTTTCCTAGCCATGATACCCTCACACATGAGCCGCCTTATTTTAGCTTGCTCAGGGTTTATCACATACTTACCATTTACCTTATCCCAGCCAAAAACATTACCGCTACCCTGTAGATCTATCTCTAACCCTTGCCTAGCCTTTTCAATTCTCCCAGCGTGATAATTATGGAGCTTTTTAGAGAGGTTTCTGCTAAATTCCTCTGCTATGATAGCTTTAATGCCTGTAATCAGGGCATCATCAGGGCTATAAAATTTATCATCAAGGTACATATAGAGGATCTTTCCCGTTTGTACCAGCCTGTTTATGAATAAATACCAGTCAAGAGTATTTCTCATGAGCCGCTCTTGATCCTTGATAACTACCACATCAAAAGCATCCCCTAACAAATCCTCATAAAGCCTCTGGTACTCATCCCGCCCTTTAACCATAGTACCAGACTTGCTCCGATCTATATACTCATCTACCTTTTTCCAGCCGTGCTTAATAATCGTGTTTCTGTTTTCTTCAATCTGGAGCTCTATAGCGTTAAGCTGTTCCTCCTCCGCCGTAGATACCCTAGCATAGAAAACCGCCCTTAATCCTTTAATATCCTGTGCTCTCCTGTAAGCCATCCTGTACACTCCTTTATAAAATGCTTTCCTGAGCCCCTAGGAGCCTCTCTGAGCCACTTTAGCCGATAAGGGGTATAAACATATACCACCAGCTATTAAGGCTCTCTGAGGGGCTTTATTTTCAGTCTGTATCTATTATACACCAGCTATATAAAAATAGCAACAGAAAAAAGGGGGTACAAGCCCCTCAAAATGAGTAGCCTGTACCCCTCAAAGAAAAAGGAGAGCCTTACTTTAACATCTGATTTACTCTTTTCTGTACCTCAGAGTAATTATAGCCAGCGGCGGTAAGGCGGTTTTTCCTATCCTGACCGTTACCCCAATCTCCTCTAATAACCTCTCTAGCAATCTCGTCAATAGATTTCTTTGCAGGAGTAGAGGAGGTATTAGCGGTAACATCCGCTTCATTTACCCAGCCATACACTGTAGAGCCCTTACCAGCCACCGCCTGTAAGTGATACGGATGAGGATTTTTAGAGGCAATCTGAGTAACCTTAGCCAATCCAGCCTTACAAGCACGAGCTGTAGCACCCTTATAAGAGCTTGTATAGTGGAGGCACCCTGTAAACATTACTTGATCCCCCACCTTAAGCCCTGTAGCACCTGTAGAGCCGCTTGCAATAGGCGTTAAGGTATTTTCATCTACCCAGCCATACACGCCACTCACAAAAGCTCCAGCATCATTTACAGCTCTACAATGATAAGGATGCTTACCACTAGCTACCTGAGTGATCTTAGCCTTGCCAGCCTTTACAGAGCTACCGCTTGAGCCGCTTGCACTGGTATAATGCTTACCTCCTGCAAACTGCACAATATCCCCAACCTTAAACTTGAGGCTAGTGGTAGGATTAGTAGGCTCTGTAGTTGCACCAGATCCCAGCCGCTTATTTACCTCATCTGCGATCTCTCCGTGTCTGTCATAAAGATATTTGCCGGGACAAGACTTGTTAGCATAATCCCTATGTACAGTCATGTTACAGCCGTTTAAGTGCTTTACACGATTGTTTTTATTAGTAGACCATACCAGCTTTTTAATCCCATTTCTCTTACAAATATCTGTTACCAGATCCAGCAAAGCATTATAAGCCTTAGAATTAACTGCATAAGGCTCAGAGGTATCACTTGCCACCTCAATAGTGATCGCTCTATTGTCATTTTCAGAACTGGAAGTACACCAAGAGCGATCCTTTTCCTCTACATACATTCCGATCCTGCCATCAAGCCCTACACCGTAGTTAGAGCTTGCCTGTCTGGAGGTAGGAGCAAAGATATTACCAATCGTTTCAACCGTACACTGACCTACTACACAATGGATAGTAATAGTATCAATGGCATGATTTCTAGGGCTTGTCTTATTAGGTGAGATTTTTGTAAAACTCACTAAAGGGCTATTACTCATTTTCATTGTCCTCCTTGCCGTTAGATAATTCCTCAAGAGTTGCCTCTGTAATTTCCTCTCCCGCTTTCGGCTCAATCTCTGCCAAAATAGCGGCAAAATCCTTTTTATTCATAGCAATCCTCCTCACTAAAAAGGAGCCTATTACAGGCTCCCAGTTACTTTTTAATGGTTTTAATCTGTTCAATCATTTGCAGTACCTTATCATACCCCAGCATAGATCCAATCCACACAGCTACCGCCATAAGCACCATGCAAATAATGTTAAGGGTAGTAAAAGGAATACCCAAAAACATATAGGTAAGAGCTGTACCTCCAATACCCACAATCACAGATACAATAAGTACAACTACATTAGAGGAGTACTTGATCTTTGTACCCTCAAAAGATTTCTTTATCGCCTCTGTAAGCAAGGATACCGCTGTAGCCAAAGTTACAATTAGCGTTAAGAAAAGGGAAATAGTCATAACCTCACACCTCCTAGTAATTCCTGAGCTCTATCTCTTGCTGTATAGCCTCCTCTAAAGCACCATTTAGCTTACTATCCATCATCCTATCAATCTGGTTTATTTCCTCAAGAATGAGGGTATAAGCCTCCTCTGATAGCTGATCCTTGAGTTTTATCTCCAGTCTCAGCCTGAGTAATACAAAACGGATTTTCGCCTTAGAGAGATTTTCTATTTTAGCTTTATTGAGATAGAAAACAATGGAGGCACCAAAGATACCTCCTGTAGTTACAATAATTTGAGTGGCGTAGCTGGATATATCATAGCCCTCTTGCACATCTCCTCTTACTAAGAAAAGAGATAAGACAAAAAGAGCCCCTGTTAATACCACCAGCATTTTACTAAACTCCACCTTACGCCTAGCAGAGCTTAGAGATAACGGAGATCCCCTCCTCTGGGTTTTATCCTTTCCCATGCTATCACACTCCTAACTTACTTGAGCCCAAGCTGGATAGCGATATAGCCTAAAATAATGGTTACAAGCCCTGCTACCAAAAGCCACTTGAATTTATCCCACTTTGCTCCGTCTTTATTTTCCAGCTTGTTAAGTCTTTCTATGACTTCATTTAGATCCGCTCTCATATACTTAGTTTCTACCGCAAGCTCTTTGATAGCACTAATCAGATCGGTATTTTCCTTTAGTGCCTCATCATGCTCATCAATCCGCTTAGTATTGCTTTTGGATCTATTCTCAACCGCCGTTAGTCTGTGCTCAATCTCTAACTTCTGATCCTCCGTCACACCACAAGCCCTCCTTTCTGAAATGTAAAAGGGAGAGCTTATGCTCTCCCTCAGGGTTACTCTGCCAGCTCAGGAACTTCCAGATCCACAAGGATCTGCTTAACCTGTTCCTTAATGACCGCTGGCACATCATTGATAGTCTTTTTGCCCTTAACAATAAGGGTGGCATAAATAACCGCCATTGTAGGTATCTCCTTTCTAAAAAATATTTTTAGGATGAGAGTGCGGAGCATCACTCATTACCTCTTTCCAGAATTTCCTCAACCTCTTTTTTGAGCTTTTCTGGTACATCCTCAATAGTCTTAAGACCTTTACGGATAAGATCTGCATATACTCTAGCCATTTCTCTTACCTCCTATGTTAAATCATCATCTCATACAGCTCTACAAGAGCCATCTGAGCGGCGGTTACTTGCTCATCAAGGGAGCTACTCTTTTCAGTAATCACCTTGATATACTCATCCTTATCATAGATGATCTGTTCAGCAATCTCCCAGCCGTCAAAGCCGCCATCCATACCCTCCTCAGAGGGAGCCTCATGGATCTCCGTGATACCGTTATTGAGAGTAACATGGTACTCATCAATTTCCAGCGGTAACACCTCAGGAGCGGTACTCCTGACTTTTACATACTTTTGCATTACCTTTTACCTCCTTAAGATAATAATTGTGCATATATTCTACATTAGGGGCTACATATTTCTGAAATAGCCTGTAGCTATCACACCATTTGAGCCACCCTTTGTAGCTGTTAAATGAGCATCATTCACTATAAGTAGGGCTGATACCCTGAGCCCTTTTAGCAGAGCAAGCTAGCATCTTTCTCTTGAGCGTTTTACAAGTCGATTTCCTGAGGAGAGTGTACTCACCAAAAAACCGATAGCCCACAAAATCAATACCTCTCACCTTTGAGGGGAATACTTGCCAGTTATGCTTAACCACCTGTTTTAAGTGATCTGCAATAAACTCATCCAGATCCCTCTTGAGGCTATGGAGCTCCTCTTTACTAGAGCCGAAAATCACCATATCATCCATGTACCTAAAATAGTACTTAACACCCTTAACCTCTTTGATCCAGTGATCTACCTCTGAGAGATTAAAGTTACCATCATACTGAGATACATAGTTACCAATGGGGATACCCACGCCCTCAATAAACTCTCTGCCGTTATCGTCTATGATGATATTTACACAAACGCCTAACCGCTGGAGAATCTCAATGTTTTCCTCAGTAGCAGGACAAGTACTAATACTATCAATGATCTCATCCAGTATCCAGATAAGCTCCTCATCTTTGAAAAGCTCTCTGAATTTAGCTTTTAGTACATCATGTACAATCGTAGGATAGTACTTTCTTATATCCAGCTTTAAGCAATATGCTGTACCCTCAGGATCAGAAACTAAGATACTAGGTATCCATTTCTTGAAAACCACCTTACCATTTTTCTTAACCTTTTTCTCATACCCTCTCAGAGCCTTAATGATAGGCATAGCTCCTCTTTTCGGTATGGCACTATAAGTATCCTTAGTAAAGGTTTTCAAAAGAAAAGGCTCTATCACCTGTAGGATAGCCCATTGACAAACTCGATCAGGGTAAAAGGGTAGCTTATAAATCTCCCGCTCCTTATTCCCCTCAACCTTAGTGAAAACCTCATAGGGAGAGGTTTTGTAGGTATGATTTATCAGGCTTTCTCTGAGCTCATCAAGATAATGATCTAAGTCTTTCTCTACTTCTTTGACCTCTGCATACCATCCCTTACCTTTTTTAGCGTTTTTGTACGCCTTACGGAGGTTATCCTTTGAGTAAATCTTAGCAAACAGATACTTTGTACCCTCCATAGTGCTCACATCCTTTTTGTATGTGCAAAAGGAGGAGCCAGCTACCCAAAGGATAGCACCGCTTTTCTCCGTGCTTACTTCCAAGTATCAGATCAAACAGTTTACGGAGTTTACCGCACATAGGCACCTCCTTATAGCTTTTTTACCAGCCCCTTGATACCAAAGGGCTTTTTATGTTCTGCCAAGAGGCAAGGTAACTGTATCTCACTTATAGAAAATTTAGAAACTGCACATATAGTAAGTGACTGCTGATATTCCGATTACGATTAGAGGAGGTATTATTACCATTCAGATAAAAGCCGCATTTAGAGCCGTTATTCCATTTACCGCCTAATTTAGTAATTAAGAACCTTTTACAGTTACCCTTTAACACAAAGGTATAGCAAAGGAGAGCCTTTTACAGCTCTCCTTTACTTCCCTGCATTAAACTTGATTTTACGCCGCCAAAGACTGAGGCACATACAGCAAGCGACCGCCGACACTCCGATAACGACCAGAGGAGGCACTACCACCATACAGAAAAAAGCCGCACTGAGAGCCGCCATACCAAGTACCGCCCAATCTAGCAACAAAGAACCCGTTATAGGTGTAATTCTGATAAGCATAGTTACCAGTAAATACATCACTACCAGAGCATCTAGTAGGAATGAGCATATCAGGGAAATTAGGATCAATGCCAAAGCGATCCTGATAGCCGTTACCATGAGTGAAGTTAGCACCAAAGCACTCATATCCCTCAGTAGTATCATCTGCAACCGTAGCCCCTGCTTTATGGAGCCATACCTCATTTACACCCTTAGCCAGAATGTTAATGAGATCAAGCCATGTCCAGATATTGCCCCAGAGATTTTCCTCACCTCTGTAAGATACAGAGCACTTACCATTTACACCGCCGTTAGGATCAATGCCTGAGCCGTTTCCAAGCCCAGAGGTAGCTCCTGTAACCACCGCCATATTAGTAGAGCCATCATCTGTAAAATCACAAACTCCACGCCCTACCGCTCTCTGAGCATCCAGAGTAGCATACTCAATCATGAGCAACCACTCAGTAACCGCCATAGCGAAAATACTATGGCTCTGCCAGCCTGTACCTCTGTTATTGCAGAGCTTACGCACATTAGCTCTAGTGAGGTTTTGAGTAAGACCGCTAGCGGGTTTAGCTCCTGCAATACTGCAAAGCAGATCTGTAGCAAAATCCGCTACCTGTTCATCCGCCTTAAGATAAGCTGTAGCACTGGTATCATAGATAGATCCCTCAAAAGCAGAGAGGTAAATCTTATCCTGATAGATACCACGCTCATCCATAAAGGCTCTAGGAGCTGTAAAGCCAACCTTAGGAGTAGGGGAGATATAGTATCTTGCCTTAGTGTACTGCTTGCCCCTACCGCTGGAGGCATTTTCAGCCTTAACAGGAACCGCCTTAATGTAGAAAATGGGCTGTTCTACCATTACCTGTACCTTAGTACCAATGGCATACTCAGTATCCCCTACAGTGATAGCCTGAGTAAGGGCTCCAGTTTCCGTATATCCCGCATCTCCACGGTAAGCCAAAACTACACCGCTATCAGTGAGGATACATCTTCTTCTACCGCCCCACGGAGTAAGAGCATCAAAATCAGCACCAGAGGTAAAGTTACTGCTACCAGCGATCCTAGTAAACTTTTTGCTTGCAAAGTCTACCTCCACGCCGTAAACATTATCCTCCTCATACCCCACAAAGCTCCTTACATCGTCAATCTGTTCCTGCAAATCAACGATCTGAGCCACTGTAGCCCCAGCCGCAGGATCTACCTCTACAGTAACATTAGAGGCATTAGATACCGCCGTTACCAGATCCACCAGCAAAGAGCTCACGCCGATCCCATTAAAGGGCGGCATCCAATCCGCTGTAGCCTCACTCTCATCAGCACAAGAGATACTGTAGCAGATTTCTCCCTCCTGAGGATCTGTAGCATACAAGCCGATAGTACGCACATAATAGCCAGCGGTAAGAGCTGAGTTAGAGAAACTAGCACTTACCTTTACATTACTATCATTCTGCCTTACCACGCTTGCTACCGCCGTTTGCTGTCTGATAGTACCGATCCCTGTCTTACTTGCAATATCGCCGCTAAGCGTAGTATCACTCACAGCGATCTTAGTAAAGACCAGCTTAGTAGATCCTGCCACTACCTTAGCAAGTAAGGCTTGCCCTTTCTTTGTGATTACCGCACTTCTAAAAGCACCCATACTTGTAACCATCCTTTCACATTTAATTTATTGTAACCCTCATAGCACCGCTCACAGAGCCAGCTACAGAGGTATTACCAGTGTTTGATACTTTGCTGTTTATATCATGAGTAATGATCCGCACATTAGCCGATCCAGTACCCGTACCCACGCTCAGATCCGCCTCACTCTTATCCTGCAAGGCTACATCATGTGTAACCATGCTGAGCATAGCTGTAGCATTTGCTACCGCCTCAGATAGAGGAGATACAGTAGCTACCACGCTCTCCAGATCATGAGTAACAATATGAGTACCAGCTCTAGCCAGCCCCACGCCAACCCGCATAGGAGCGGCTATCTCAGCCTCAGCCTCAATATCATGAGTAATACAATACCCCAGAGCGGTACAGCACACACCGCCCATATAGAGGGTACTAAAAGGTTTTGCCTCCATGATATTTGCAAGCTCCAGCACCAGATTACAGGGGAGCATATCATCAAGAGTATTAGCCACCATATCAAAGGCTCCAGCTACCCCTAAATGAGTAGTAACCCTCAGCCAATACTCTTTATAATGCTCCTCTAAATCAAAGGCATCCTCAGAGCCGCAAATACTCACCAGCCGCCTATAGAGCTCAGGCTCAGTATAGGGTACATAGTTATTCCACTTTGTAAGTACCCTAAAACGCCTTGTATCAAGGGTATCCGTTTCCTCAGGTACAATCCCCATCATATCCTCATACCGCTTTATACCGTACTCATCGGCACTCTCTATAAAGAAATTTGCAAGAGTACGATCTATAGCGGCTAAGATATATCTGAGCTCAGGCTCCTCAGTTTTAGCGATCTCCTTAAACTCTTTCAGCTTACGGAGTAGAGGCATCCAGTAATTTAACAGGTGTACCTCTTTCGCCATCAGCTTACCTCCACTTTTCCTATAACAGGTATCTCCTCAACATTGAGGGGTAGATTTTCTGTACTGCCGTTTATTTTTGTATTCAGCACATCAAGCACACCCTCAATACTTAAGATCCTGTTTTCGATCTGAGAGATACGCACAATTAAGCTACCGTTTTCCCATACCTTACGCATCTCCAGTAGGTATCCCTCAATAGCCTCCTGTATCTTTGCCTTGATAGGGGTAAGAGTGTAGCCCTCAAGCAGAATAACGGTACAAGAAACATTGATTACTTTCTCAGTAGCTCCTACCACCGTTACAATATGCCCTATAGGGGCTATCCCTGTACCCGTACCTCTAGGATCTGGATCTATAGCCTCCTGCACAAAGGCAATCAGCTCAGGAGTAGGCTTACTAAACTCACTATCAATGATAATGAGCTTAACTGTACCTCCTCCATTCCATACAGGGATAACCACTGTACCCCCTACACCGTCAAGGGAATTAGTTTTGTCCTTGTAATCCTGCTTATTGCCTCCAAACGGGTTAGAGCTGAAAGAGGCAAAGTACTTTTTACGGAGGATCTCAGTATCCTCATCATCCTCAGCGGGGATTAAAAGCTCAATCAAAGAGCCCTCCAGATCATTAGAAATAAATTCAATGCTGGAAAGCTCTCCAAAGTGCTTATTACCCTCTGTACCCACCGTTTCACATTGCATTTGATAGTAGTAATACAGAGCCTCACCCTCACTCTTACTCTCAATAAACTCAATCGCTTTATAATTGAGCTCATCCAGATTAAAGCGTGATCCAATGGGGATCTCCATGTTAAACTTACCCTTAAGCACCGCCTGAGTAGCAGGATGAGGGGTAATACCTCTCTCAGCACACCTCCTAATGAGGTACTCTCTGCTAGCGGTATCTGCATAGCCATTAGAGATAATCCCATCAAGCAAAATGTAAATATTAGCGTGCTCAGCAGATACAGGGGCTATAGCGTTCATAATCAAAGAGCCCTCACGCTTATCCACATCTACTCCTACTCTGTCTAAGGATCTCTGTAGGATTTTTTCAAAAGTTTGATCTTCATACATCAATAGCCACCTCCTTACTGCCTACATCTGTTACCATCCTAAATCTTACATATAACTTTTCTCTCACCTGAGTAACTGTAAGATCCTCTATAGCCGTTATGTGCTCATTGATAAATAAGCACTCCTCAATATACCGCTTTACCTCAGAGTACAGATAATCCTCATCAAAACTATATCCTATGAGGTTAGTGTATTCCTCCCCATATTGCCAGCTATAAATAACCCATTTATACCTTTTAGCTTTCAAGGCTAAGTAAGCCCATACACATAACGCATCTACACCAGTTACAATCCTACCAGTGAGCCGCCCTGTATCAAAATCAAGCTCATACTCACGAATAGAGGAGGCTGTTACATCAGATGTAACAAGAGTAATCTCCTCATCCGTAGCAAAAGGAAATAAACTCATACCATCAAGCCTCCTTTACTCTGGCTAAGATCACATATTTGTTTGTATCGCTCAGCTTTTGCACCGCCACCAGATCCCCTCTTTTGAGCCCATCTGTATAGGTTATCTGTGTTTGCCGTGTAAGCCTTACATCAGGATCAGAATTATCCTCACTTGCAAATCCGTTACTCTGTGTAGTGTCTACACTCACTGACGATACATAGGGTATCTTAATCTGTCTGGTATACCCAGATAGTAAATAATCCGCTATATACAAATCCTCAGAATTGAGTACAAGATCATCTATTTTCACGCTATTAGAGCTCTGCATCACTCCTAGCTGTAGAGTAATAGGATTATCTTTCTTGCCTTGCTCTCTCATCATGCCTATCATTTCAGCATAGAAAGCATCATTTTTCATCTCTCCGCCGCCATCAGCCATACATACACCTCCTAGCTAAAAGAGCCCTCATCTACCCAGCCCCAAACATGGGTTTTACCCCAATCCTCAGTAACTAAGTGATAAGGATGAGCTGAGCCCTTATTGATAATAGTTATCTTAGCAGGACCAGCAGAGGGGGAGCCTCCAGATTTAGTAGCTGTAGAGGATATGTAGTGTGTACCGCCGTTAAACTGTACCAGATCCCCCACCTTATACTCTTTTTTCTCCTCTTTCTTTTCCTCCTCAACCACCTCAGCCGCACGATCTCTAAGAGTTACCGTAAGGCTCATAGTAGCTACCCCATTACTATAGGTATGAGTATCTGCCTCTATCCACACATCACCGCTTAACCCTGTAGAGCTATCTCTCACAATAGCTCCAGCTCCAGTAATAGCACCATTAAAATTCACACATTCAAGAGTAAAGGTTTTTTCCACACCCTTAAACATACTCTTAGCTGTTGTAGTGGCATCCTTTCCCTCCTCCTTTGTGTAAACTTGCTGAAATACACCATACTTTAGATCCTTATCGTTTTGTACCATTCCTACAGGGTTTCCCTCACCGTCATAGATTTTAACCCTGTTTACCATGTTAGTAATGCTCTCTTTATACTTGCTGGAGATAATATTGCTGTCCTCAGCTAACTCAATCTCACAAACAATACCGCCCACCCTCTCTACACAGAGCTTACCTTTTCTGGCAAGTATGATATACTCTTTTTTACTTTGCTCTGTTGCTTGAGCATACGCCTCAGAGATAATATCATAGATGGTTTTGTTTTGTACTATGAGCTTTTGAGAAATTCCAGTAGAGGCTACAGATCCCACAGGGATCTCCAAATCTCCGCAAACCATTTGAGTAATAGCCTCTGCTGTCTTTCCGCTAAAATTGTAGGTAGCAGTACTCTTAAGGGTATAAAACAGAATATCATAAGCCACATAACTTACAGTACCAGTAAGACTACTTGCCTCACGCTCAGTAATAAAACCTCTAAAAAGCTCTGTTTTCCCATCATCCTCAAACAAGTATATAGGATCGGCAAGGGCTATCTCAAGTTTCTGTACATTAGGATCTAAAGGGGCATTTACAATCCTAAGCTCCAGCTTTCTAGCCATTTGCGACTTAGAGCCGCCCCAACTCATGGAGCTTACATAATCGGTAATATCTTTATCCTTATGCAGTACAATCACTTTAACACCTCCTCACCTTAAGGGATATTCAAAACCTCACCAGCATAAATCAAATTAGGGCTCCTCTTTGAAAAGATCTGCTGGTTAGCATCTACAATCTTTTGATATTGAGCTCCATTACCGTAAAACTTTTTAGCGATATTCCAGAGGCAATCTCCACTTTTAACAGTATACTTTTTACCGCTATTTGTTTCTGGAGCTTTTGTTTCTCTCTGTTTTGGAGGATCTGTTTCTACAGTAATGTTAGCCTTTTTAATCTTAATCCTTTTGTATTCCTTTAATGATATTGTATAGTAAATATCTCCTGTAGCATCTTGCTCACCCCAGCTAAAGATCTCAATGGTACACTCCATATTTAGAGATCTTCCGATTACAACCCTACAAGGCTCTCCAGACTTTCTCCAACTCTCTAGTTTTTCTACCAGAGAAAGAGGATCGCCTACAGATTTTGCAAAGTTATAATCTTTCGCTGGAAAGAATGAGCTAAGGGATACCTCCCTTAGCCCTGTCTTTCCCATGAGGTTTATATCTCCTGTTTGGATTACATTAGTTACCGTATTTTTATGAGTTACGGAAACTGTATAATCCGTAGGCTTAACAGGGAGAGCAATTCTGCCCTTACCCTCTTGCTGTATGGTAAAATTCATGTTTCCGCACCTCCTTAAGGCATATTAGGCACCAGTTTACGGAACTTAGTAACCATATCCTGTACTACCTTATCTGTATCCGCCTCTTTCTCAATAATCACGGTTTCAGCAAGATACAGCTTATCAATTTTTGTAGTAGATCCGTTATTTCCCTGATTATCTCCTGTCATTTCCTGTACAGGCATGGGAGCCTGAGGATTATTAGAGTTGATTTCCAAAGGCTTTACGCTAGGAGATAGCTCTACACCTCTGGTACTCATAACTCTATCATACTGATCCGCCTGATTTCTTGTAAGTACCTTTTCTCCCTCATGCAAGATAGCAGGATAATTGTTATAAGGCACCCTATCTTTACCATAGGCAAATCCAAACCAACCTTTAACAGTATCAATACCAGATCCGATCCAGCCGCTTACTGTACTTATCGCATCTCCAACCCAGCCCAAAGCCGTAGAAAGAGCATTAAAGATCGGCTCCAATATTCCCCAAACCGTTTGGATCGTACTCTGAATAGCTGGGAATACTGCCTCCACCACACTCCAGAGAGCATTAAAGATAGTCATTGCAAGATCTATAATAGGCTCTATGATCGTCCAAGCCGTACTAAATACCTCAGCTACTATCTGTATAGCACTTTGAATAATCGGGGAAACTGTTTCAAAGACCTGTTGCAAAACTCCCATCACAGGTACTACTACCGTTTGGATAACCTCTGCAATTTTCGCTCCGACCTCTTGAAACACCTGAGAGATAATAGGCATTACAGATTGAATAGCACCAGCTACTACAGTGATAATATTCTGAATTAGGGGTAATGCTTGCTGTATCAGCCCCGCTATAGTCTGTATTACAGGCATGATAGCATTGATCGTAGTAGTTACGATCTGGCTAATAATCGGGAGCACTTGCTGTATCACGCTAGCCAGTGTTTGAACAATCTGGGATATAACTGGGATTATTGTTTGTATCGCATTACCCAAGCTCTCTAGGATAGGTAAAACGGCGGGTATAACCGCATTTATTACCCCTAAAATACTAGGGAACACTTCTAAAAACATATTTCCTAAGCTACCCAGTACAGGAGCTATAGTGGCTACCACTTGAGCCACACCCTCTAACAGGCTACCTATTGTAGGAATAGCCATAGAGATAGCATCTGCAAACCCCTGTATAATTCCACTACCATCTCCAAAAGCACCGCCTAAGGCATCCGCTATCTTAGGAGCCACAGAGGAAAACATATCCCCTAATTGCTGTACCACTGGAGTAAAGGTATTAACTACATTTTTCAGTGTGCTAAAAATTCCAGAAAGCACATTAAAAGCAGAGGGAGGTAAGGCTTGCTGTAAAGCCTCCTTAATTCTAGGAGCCGCATTGCTTAAGCCTACTCTGATAGCATCTGGTAAAGCTGTAAAAATGTTTACTACCATAGGGATCAAGTTACCCGCTACAAAAGTAGCCGCTGTGTCTACCAACTGCTCCATAGAGCCAGTAACATCCCCGCCTATTGCTAGATTTCCTAACAGGTTTTGAGCTGAGGCTTTCATAGCGGCAAAAGATCCGCTAAAGGTTTCAGCCGCCTCTTTTGCAGTAGTACCAGCAACCCCTAGATTTTCTTGTATCACATGAATAGCATTGTATACATCAGATAGGCTACTAATATCATAAGTCTGCCCTGAGAGCTTGCCAGCCTCTAATAAGAGCCTCTGCATCTCCTCTTTAGTGCCGCCATAACCCAGCTTGAGATTATCTAGCATGGTATAATTTTGTTTTGCAAATCCTTGATAGGCATTTTGGATACTAGCCATATCAGTACCAAACTTATTAGCATTATCCGACATATCAATAACCGCCATATCAGCGATCTTAGCGGATTTAGCTGTATCTCCTCCTAAGGATTGCAATAGAGAGGCTGAAAAACCTGTTACCGTTTCCATATAAGCATTAGCAGAGAGCCCCGCTGTCTTAAAAGCGGCATCTGCATTAGCCTTTACTGTAGCGGCATCCCCCTTAAACAGAGTTTCTACACCACCCATACTCTGCTCAAGTTTTGCCCCCTCCATAAGAGAGGCAATAGTACCAGCTCCAGCTATACTAACAGCAATAGTAACCCCCTTAGCTAAAGTGGCAAGAGTACTTTTGATTTTATCAAGACCAGCACTAGCGGCATCCTTGATAGCTACAGTAGCCCTAGCCACTGTAGAGCCTACACTCTTTAACCCATCCTTTACCTTTGAGATAACCTTACTTGCCCCATCTTTAATAGCAAGAGCGGCTTTAGCTGTAGTTTTACCTATAGCTTTTAAGCCGCTCTGCACTTTATTTATAATGGGGCTAGCCTTGTCTTTGATCTGAATAAACGGCTTAGCAACCGTTTTTCCAACCGTTTTTAACCCGCTTTTCACCTTTTCTACAGTCTTTGTAGCGGCATCCTTGATAGCTATAGCGGGTTTAACTATCAGCTTACCTACAGTAGTCAAAGCTACCCTTACCTTGTTTATCCCTGTAGTAGCCTTATCTTTAAGGCTTAATACAGGGTAAGCTACAGCACGACCTAGCCACCCTAAGGTATTCTTAATTTTAGCTAGCCCCTGTGAGGCGGCATCTCTCAACCTCACAATAGGAGTATAAGTAGTTGCAATCTCTTTGAGCTTACTGCTTATTCTGCCAGCCTCAGAGGATATAAGATCCTTGAGCTTTATAACAGGGCTAGCTACAAACCGCCCTATTTCTTTGATCTTATTTGCAATTTTATCCGCCTGAGCGGTAGCTTGATCGTCAATCTCAGCCTTAGGAGCAATCTTTACAGAGCCTACACTAAGAAAGCTCTGCTTTACTTTCTCTACCCCCTCCTTTACCACAGACAATACACCAGAGGCATTATCTGTAGCATTGATAGAGGTATTTACCTTTGTTTTCCCCAGCTCTTTTACACTTGCATTAGTCTGGGCTATTTGCTGAGTAAACTTTCTTTGTAGCTCAAGGTTTTTCTGTAGGGTAGCCGCCATATTATCTTTTAAGCTAAGTTTTGCACCAAACTCAATCACAATACAGCACCTCCTTACAAACCTCTCACATCATCACACTGTAAACCACATAGGGCATACAGCCTTACCCTTTGAGCTTTCGATTAGCTCATTTCTATCTTGTACCTCTTTCTCATAAAAAGCCTGTATTACAGAGAGCTCTCCTCTAGGCATAGAATAGAAAACGGAGGGGCGAACTCTGCCATGCACCCAATAATAGTACATCATCTGAGCTAGCCCATCCGTTTCAATTAGTTTTTTACTTCTTTAACCGCCCCATCACCAAAGCCAGAGAGCTTAGCAATCTCTGTATACACAGCGGTAATCTCACCAGAAAGCAAAATCTTTCTTACCACTTCTTTAGGAGTAGGCACCTTATACTTAGTGCGGAGATCTGCACTCTTAAAGAGAGGCTTTCCATCTGCACCAATAACACCCTCAAGAACAGTAAAGAGCTGGAGCTGAGTAACATCCAAATCCACATCTTTACCGCTAACGGAAAGTGCCATATCCTGTACCTCCTCATACTTATCAGGAGAAAGAGCCTGACAAGTGAGGATGAAAGGCTTGCCAAAAATCTCACTAAGTCTAGTGATTTCCACTTCTTTAGTAGGGAGCTTAATATCTCCCACATCAGAGCCCAGCAAGAGATCCAGCACATTTACCGCCGCTTTCTGCTCAACCTGTTCTACTTCCATAGTTTCATCATTTGTATTTGCTTTAGTCATTTTAGTAGCCATTTTATAGCCCTCCTATTTTCTTAAATAAAACAAAAATAAGGCGTGTGAGAGATCCTATAACCCCTCACACGCCTTACTATCTTTATGATAGCACTCTCTTTACTGAGGAGTAATCTGATCCAGATACTCATACCCTGTAAAGATAAACGGAGTTTCAACTTCACCGGGCGTTTGAGCCTCCCAATCAAACAGAGTAAGATCATCAAACTGTACGCCGCTAATAGAAATACGCTCAGCACCGTAAGCATCAGGATCAGCCAGCTTACTTACCACTGTAAACCGTACATCCTGCTTGTTTTTCACCATATCGGCAATCTTGATACCCATTCTGGAGCTCACCTTAAACAAAGTAAGGGAGCCAGTGCCTTTACAGCCTACCACCTTACTATCAGTGAAAAACATTCCGCACTGTTTAATCTCCTCTTTGTTAAATTCTACCTTTGCCTGAGCTTTCTTACACTCTCCGACATAATCGCCATCAAGCCAAATCTCACCAAAAGTACCGTTACAAATACGCTTAGTTTCCACAGCCATTACATATACCCTCCTTACTCCTTATTGATGAAAATATCAACATCCTCAATCGCATCAAGGATACTGATAGTACCTTTAAGGAAAACATGAGAGCCAGTATTAGCCTCTTTGATTTCCTGCTCAGACATATCAGAGGTATCTACACCAATACTCTCAAGATACTGTTTCTGCTTAGCAATATTGATCTCAATGGTAGAGCTATCTGCTTTAAGGTAGCCCTTACCTCCCTCAGTAGCCTCCAGCCCTCTCAGATACCCCTTAATAGCAGTAATCAGCAAACACTTGTTATCATAGCTATTGCTGTAGTTACCGATATAAGAGCTATTGATAGTGCTGTAAATATCCCCCTCAATGAGATCTTGAATAGCGGAGATCTTAATCTTTTTAAGATCCTCAGTATTGACCTCAGAGGTAGTAACCAGAGAGTTTACACCTCTGCCGATTACAATACGCTCTCCATCACTGTAGAGCACCAGCTTACCAGCATCAATAGCCGCATCCACTTCCTCATCATCCGCACTAGGGATCTGAGTAAGCTCAGAGAGCGGCTTAAAGGTAGCGGAAATACGCAGATCCACACCAGCCAGCAAGCCAGCGATACGGCTACAGTACTCCGCCTCTGTGTAAGCGGTTTCTCCCTCCATGATCTTATCTGTAGAGCTGTAGTTGACTACAGAGAAATTAACCACAGAGCGATCATCCTCCGCCGTATTAGGCAACACCGCCACAGGACGGCGGATAGATTTAGCTCTCAGCCCCTTGATCCATGTAGCAAAGAGCTTAGCCTCATCAGTAGAAATATCAGGAGCTCCTACCATGTAATGTACCCGCTGAGTAGCAAAGTACTTAAACGCCTCATTATAATCCTCTGCATCCTGAGGCAAGGTGTAAACAATCACCTTAGTAGGAGCCCCAATAAAGGCTCTCTGAATATAAGCCGTATTAGCCGCACTGAAAGCACTGTCACCCGTAGGGATCTCATCCACGCCCCTCAGGATCATAGCCCCATTGTTTTTATCATCCTTGAGGATGATACCTACAACCCCAAGAGTACCACTCTGGATAGCGGCTACAGCTTTTCGAGAAAACTCAATAACAATATCAGGCAATCCCATATTGCAAAAACCTCCTTATCCGTTTGCTATTTTTGTTTGTGTTACAATATCCACCTCTTTAATGAGATCATACTCATCTTGAGGCTTAGGTACATCCTCCGTAAAGTTTAGTACCAGACGGGCATATATAGCCCCCTCTGAGATCCTGAGCTCATCAGAGTAGCTCTCAATCTTTGCATATCTAGGCTTTTCCTTTACGCCCTCCAGCGGTATCACTGGTACAACCTTTTGAAGTAAGAAAAGATACTTGAGCTTTTCCTTTACCTCATACAGCTCCTCAGCAATAACCTGATCCGCCTCATTCCGCTTACCGAAAAAGACGATCTGAAAAGTAGGATCATCCTGATACACATTACCATTTTTGAGCTCTGCACTCCCCGTAGTAAGGGATACATAAAAGCACCCTCTTTGAAACTCTTTAGGCACTTCCTCTATATGTACAGGTACACCAGCATAGGCGGAGGCGATAACCTTACAAACGCTGTTAAGCAATCTCATGATCTACCTCCCTCCACCTCTCTAGCACACTCCTCCATAAAGCTATTTACCAACCGTGTAAGGCTAGGCTTAGCCGCTGTGAGCCCCTTATCCATGTAATGAGCCCCCTGTACATACTTCTCTTTGAGCATGATCCCTTTTTGATCCCTACTCTTGAGGTACTTAGCCCTGCCGCCCACACTGAGCTTATCCGCTGGTAAAAATCGCCTATGCTGTACATGACCCTCATCTACATAGAGTGCATATTTAACATTAGTGCCTACCTCTACATAGTCTTGAGGGATACCATCTGTAAACAGAAAAATATTATCCACAAGCCTAGAGGTATCTACAGGCACAAAGGGTAACACATTACTCAGGTATATATTACCCATCCGCTTAAGCAGGATAGCCTTTTTAGCCTCCCACATATCTACAAACTGAGCGAAGTTTTCAACAAACTCCGCCCACCCATCAATAGAAAACCCCATATCACTCATAGCTTACACCTCCTGCACCCCTATCAGGGGTACTTTAAGAGCTGTACGCTTTTTGTACGGCTTATCCGCCTTAGCCCTGTACTCTGAGCTTTTTATAATCTCATCATACTCATCCAGCTCATAGATATAAAGAATATCTCCAAGCTGAATATCAGCATCAGGCTCAACATACAAACTAAGATCCGTAGTGTTTTCCTTTTGGGGCTGGAGCTGAGCTGTAGTAGTAGTGCTCTCTGAGGTATGGCAAGGATAAGAGCCTACCTCCTCCAGCTTTTTATCAGGGCGGTTATACTCTCCTAGTTTTGAGGAGTACCTTTTAACAATAACCCTCTTATCCAACATAAACTCCAGCACTCAACCCACCCCCTTACTCTTTCGGCAAATACTCTCTAGGAAAGAGCCGCCTGTAAGGGTAGAGCCTCTGCTTTACATTATCAGGTAGAGGATCATCAAAGGATACATTCTCATCACTGAGAGAGTAGGAGGTTTCTCCCTCCGCCCCACGCTTACGGTATTTGATTACCGCTAGATCTTCCTGTACACTCCTAAGAGCTCTAGGGAACACATCCGCCCCGCTCTCATCATAAAAGGTATCCCTGCAAAACTCAGATATATCATCCCTAGCTTTATCAAGGCACACCTCTAAGATAGCCAGCTTTTTAGCGTTATTCTCTGAGAGCCCTAGGAGTATTCTGCATCTCTCAAGGCTATTCAAGTGAGGCACCTCCTTTACTCACAAAAGAGGCTTAATCCTCCACCAAAGTAACACCGCTAAGAGTAGCCAGCACCTTAGCAACCTCAAGGCTAGAGGTTTCTGCCTTTCCGTTGATAAACTGCACACCTACAGAGCTACAGGTGAGAAATTTGTTATCAGAAATAAACTTATACACCCTGCCCTTAGGCTTACTCTCTCCCTTGCCCTTAGGCGGCTCAGCCTCAGGAGTAGCCCCCTGATTTTCGGTATCAGGAGTATTCTGAGGGGTTTCTGTGATCTCAGGATCTTTACCCTGTGTAGTATTCTTTGCCATGATATTTACCTCTCTTTCTCAGACTTACGCACCAGCGGTATCAGTAGCCAGCTTGCTCAGATTGATGATCTTAGCACCAGCATAGCTATTGAGGAGCTTGATAGTGCTCTCATTGATGATATGCCCTTTCTGGTAATCACCAGCCTTAGGCAAATCCTCATAGAAAGTACCACGGAGCTCAGCAATCTCCACCTGTTCCAGATCCACCGCAAACAGGGTATTAGCCGCCGTATGACGATCCAGCACCATATTGAGGATACCAAAATCACTCTCAAAGCGGTTATAGGTAACACCGAACATCTTACCGATACCCTCATCACCCTTGACAAAGCGGATATTATCCCCAGCCTTAGCAAGGCGGTTAATCAAACGCTTTACAGAGGCGTTTACAAAAGTGAAATACTCACCCTGAGCACCGTGATCCCACATTTTCTGCAAGGCATCCAGCAAGAGATCCTCAGTGAGCCCCGCCGTACCGTCAATGACATTAGCGGTATTAACCAGATTGATAAGCCCGTTCATCTGTCTAGGAGTGCTATCAGCCTCCTCAGCCTTAGTACCGTTGAGGAAATACCACTCCAGATCCCTCTTAGTTTCCAGCAAACGATCAGCAATCTCAGCATCAAAGCTATTGCCGATACCGGCAGGATTAAGAGCCTGAGCCGTACCGCTCACCTGAGTAACTTTCTCAATGATCTGACAGATATTGCTCAGAGAGCCACGGCTAGACTTGATAGGAGTACCAGCCTCCGCACCCTCAAGGATGAGAGTACCACGATCCTCATTGAGCTTACGCTCACGCCATGTAACAGTAATATCCTTAGCAGGAACAACCGCACCTCTACCCATCAGCAAGGTAGTAAGGGGAGTATCCGTAGGGGATACCAAAGCGATCTCATCTCTGAGATCCATAACCTCATTAGCCAAAAAATCTTTACGCTTAACCATAGTATCAGGCATTTTTACAACCTCCTAAAAAATATTGTTTTCTTTGAGGATTACTCCTCAGATCTGTGTTGGTATGCCTCTCTCTTTGCAGAGATCATACCCTTAATATCTCCGCTTTTCTTAGCATTAGAGTAGGCGGAGCCTGTTTCATCTTTCTTAGCACCAGTAGCAGGAGTGGAGCCCTTAAGAAACTCAGCCTTAGCCTTTTCCACCTCTTTAGCTACAGCGGCATCAAAGAGAGCTTTCATACCCTTTACTCTAGCGGTAAGGGCTTTCTTACGCTCCTCCTCATCAGTGATAGAGGCAAGATCCTCCACGGCGATCAGGTTTCTAAACCCGCTATCAAGCCCCAGCTCAGCAACCGCATCCACTACATCCAGCTTAAGCCCTTTAATAGTGAGATCCAGATCTTTCTTAGCCTGAGCCGCCAGCCGCTCCTTTTCCTCAGCCTGAGCACGCTCCTCAGCACTCATCTTTTCCTTTGCGGCTTTATCAGCCCACTCTTTCTCTTTCTTCTTGATAGCATCGGTTACACGCTTATCCGCCATCTTTTCATACTCTTTCTGGAGCTCAGCCCTGATCTCCTCCTCAGTCTTTACCTTAGGAGTGGTATCAGTACCAGTACCGCCGCCAGCAGGGGTATTATCCTGTACCTCTTTCTCTTTGCCCGTAGTTACCTCAGTGTTTTTAGTTTCCTCAGCCATTTTCTTAGACCTCCTTAAAAAATTAAGTTTTACCGTATGATCCCCCGTAGGTTATCATCTCAGTAACCCTTTCATCTGATAGGTTACATATCGGAAAAAATATGTATAGCCCACTGAGAAAACATGAAAAACCCCTGTAAACCGCTTACAAATCCATAAAATAAAAAGGGGAGGGCTTTTACACCCTCCTCCTACATTATTTGTACTGTTTCAGAGCATTTTTAGCCTGTTCTAAGAGCTTTCTTGCCTCCCAATACCGATCATGAGCCAGCCTAGCCCCATCATAGAGCCCATGTACAGCGGCATACTGTCTTATACACTCCTCATTATTGCTATTCTTTGAAATAGATAGCTCAAACCCCTTATCAGAGCTCTCCTGATACGCCGCCTCTACCATTTCATCAGTAATATAGTGGTATTTTTTCTCTACCTCAGCCATACGCCGCTCATAAAACTGAGTAACCACCTTACCCATCCGCTCATAAAATCTCATATCCTCCCCAGCGGTATCTAATATGAGCTTGAGCCGATCCTTATCCGCCTTAATTCTCTCTTGCTTTCCCTCAGTATTGAGGAATATCCAGCCATAATTACACTCTGTTACATTTCCTAAGCTAAAGACCTCCATAAAAGCACCTCCTGAGTAATCTAATCCGCTCCCCAGAGTATTTTTAGACAAAAAAAGCGGCTACCAGCCTTTTAAGCCAGTAGCCGCCTTATCATTTACAGATCCCACTTACCCTCTTTAGGCAATTTCTCTAGCACCTCATAGAAATTAGGGATCTCTCCGATCTTTTTACCCTTTTTGAGCTGAGTGAGTACTTCTATCTTTTCATCTAAGAGCTCCTCACTACTAAGATCAAAATACTTAAGCTCAGGGATACCATACACCGCCGCATAGAGATCCTCCACCTTAAGCATTTTCTCAATTTTCTCTTGCTCATTCACTGTTTATACACCTCCTACTAGCCCCAGCATCTCCACGATCACTACAGAGAGAGCCTCTGTAAGCTCAGGCTTATCCTCAGCCAGCATAGCCACCAAATCAGGGCGGAGCACACTCAGAGCCCCATAATTAGCCAGAGTTTCAGCCCTCCGATCCTCTGAGCTCCTGTAGTAGCTTGATCCATGACCGTACTTTACAACACCCTTATCTCTGAAAGTGCCTCCAGAGAGGGCATCATAAATATCCTCAAGGTTTCCGATACCGCCGCCCATGATATTCCTACAGAGATAATCTCTCTCCGCCTCAATAGCACTCTCCAGCTTAGATACCGCTTTCTTATACCCCTTATAATCAGAGCCAGCACCAAAAGCCCCATTAGGCAAGTACTTAGCCCTGAGATCCTCAATGCCATCCTGTAGCTTTTTCCTCATCTGAGTAGAAATACTCTCCAGCTCTTTATCATGCTCCTTAAAAAGCTCCCGCACTTTATCCCCAATAGTATCATCTGTAGAGCTAAAGGCTTTTACAAGGCTCTCACTGGTAGAGCTAACCCATTTACCCCGCTTGCCTCCAGCTCTATTACTCTCACCTAAAAGCATATCAAGCAAGTGCATCTCCTCATGTAGAGTAGTTTGTACTTGCCCTGCAAGATCATCCCCAGAGAGCTTAGGGATAGTGAGAGTTACATCTGAATATTTCCCATCACTGATCCTATACCGATAGCTCACAGCATGACTTTTACCATGAGAGATCTTAAAGGGGATACCCTCACTATCAAAATTATACGCTTTATCAAGGCTCTTGTAAAGGGCTAGTACCTCCTCATCAGCACCCTCCACACCGTTAATATAACTCATGAGGGCTTGAGTATTCTTAGCCTCAGCCTTAGTAGAGTAAAAAGGCTCTGGATAATCAGTGAGTACCATAGGATCTACTCTTGTTAAACTATCCTTATCCTTTTTATCCGCTGGAGTTAGATCAGCCTTAGCAGGAGGCTTAAGAGCATCAGGATCACCCTTATACACCAGCTTACCGCCGTTTTTCCAATCTCTAACCCATCCCTCTTTTAGAGTACCATCAGGATTTAGCTTATCAGCGTTTTCCTGTACCCACTTATCATAGCTTTCAGAGCCTCTAATAGAGCCTGTAAGCTCATTGAGCTCATTAGGCTTAAAGGTATCCTCAACTACAGGAATATAGATACATCTACAGTTAGGATGTCTAGGGAGAGTAGGCTCCTCACCCCTCTTATAATGCTTTCCGTTATCAACCCTACAGAGAGCACAGGTACGGCTATCCCCGCCATTTGCACAGCGGTACTCCAGCTCCTCTACCCCTGTATCCTGATATACTGCATCATGAGAAACATAAGTAACCCTCTTAGTTTCTGTTCTAGCTATCCTTTCAGCATTGTATCTAGCGGTATCTATGCCTTTATTGATCCTGTCCGTTATCTCAGGGATACCCTCACCTAAGATCATGCTCTGAGTAAGCCCTACTCTAAGGTTTTTCCCCAGCCGCTCTTTATCATTCCAGAGCCGATCACTAAACATAGCCCCGCTCCACGGATAATCAAGGGTTTTCCTTACCAGAGCTGGATTAAGCCTATTGAGGTTACACTTAACCTCTGTAAACTGCCCCAGAGTGTACATCTGCCTCAGGTATTGATCTGTGTAGATATGCCCTAAGCCCTCATAAAATACAGCACTCTCTTTTACCCCCAGCTTAGAGAGCTCCTGAGTAATTTGCTCAAAAAGTCCTCTACTCCGTGTAAGAGCACTCTGATTAGCGTAGCTCCATGTACCCCCAGCCTTTTGTACCTTTGCTATTGTTTCTTGCACATCGGCTAAAATGCTCTTTTGGCAATCTTTATAGATAGAGGCTAAAACCCTCTCCATCTTAGCCTCATCCTCAAAAGCCTTGAGCCCATTCCTAAGTACAGCTTGCTCTTTCTCTGCAATCAGTTTAGCCCTCCTCAGGCTATCCTCATGCAAGATCCTTTTTTGCTCCGCTGTAAGCTGACTATAGGGGATACCATACATCTTAGCTACCTCAGGATTTATATAACCTTTGTAAGCCATTGTATAACCCCCTTATCAGCTATTTTGAGCCCCATTCTCAGTAGTAGAGGTATTATCTACCCCAGCCTCATCACCGCCGCTCTGCAAGCCCTGAGAGCCTCCTACAGCCCCTCCAGCATTGAGATTAGGAAAAGGATTACTCATATCCGCTTGAATATTCCCCGTACTGTACGGATCAGAGCTAGCCTTAGCCGCCTGAGCCTCTGCCTCCAGTTTCTCCAGCACCTCTTTAGGATTATCAATAAAGGGTAGGAGAGCTAACAGGGTTTCTTTATCCACCTTACCCTCCAGCTTACAAACGGTATCCACCAGCTCAGTAATGTTATTAGGCACATTCCTAGTAAACTCTACCTTGAGGTTAAGTACATCAGGCTCTTTACCAGTAAGAACCCTCAAAGGAGCATACAGCACCTTAAAGAGCTCCTTAATAGCTTTCTCCATCTTACGCTCTTTGATAATACACTTAGTTTCCAGCCCAAAGAGCTTAAAGCGGATAGCAATACCAGAGAGATTACCAGCAAAGCTCTCATCAGAGAGATCAGGCACTTGAGAGAATTTATAGATATTCCGCTCCAGCCTGTCAAGATGATTTTCTATAGCATCTGTCTGGATCTGCTTAGTAAGAAACTTTGCATCACCATTCTCCATAATCTCAAGGATACCCTCTACCTTGAGCTTTTCCAGAGCATCCTTACCCGCCACCATGTTTTTAAGCATGAGGTAAGCATTACGGAAAGCCTCAAACTCATTACTCATATCAGAGAGTACCTTATCATAGTCATTTACCAGAGTTTCAATCCTCTCCAGATCGCTCATCTGCTCCTCATTGTTATAGAGGGTAATGATAGGAATACGCCCATAGATATGAGGTACTCTTTTCTGGAAAGTGTAGCTAGAAACGCTCCTAGCCCCTCTAGCCCCCGTGCTATCCTCAGTACTGGTAAAAATATCACAGCCTGTAGCATCGTACACCTCAGCATAATGGGTAACTTTCTTAGTATCCTCTGTATCAATATCATACAAGCGGATTTTCCACTTAGCCTCATGAGTAGAGCTGTTTTTATAGACTACAATACAATCCTCAGGGCTCACTCTCATGAATTTAGTTTTACTCTCCTCATTCTGGTACACCAGCACATGAGAGAGCCCCTTAATCATAGCCTCCTTACCCCACTCAATAAAGAGATCATCCTTATCATTTTCAGTACAGATACTATCAAGCTCATCCTGTACCGCCGTATCCACAATATCCTCCAGATCCACACCTACATCTACAGGATCAACCTCTACAGGCTTTTTCTCCCCCTGAGGCTCTGTATAATTGAGGATAATGGGATTACCCAAAAAGTAGCCCACTGTATTATCAATGATCTGACTGAAAAAGTCATTTGCAATACGGTTATTAGGCTTATTCTCATCCTTTTTAGGACGGCTTAAGATCTTATGCTTATTCTCATAGAGCCTCTGGTACTTCCTGTACTTAGGGGCTATCCTTTTACTGTGAGTGCTGATAAGCTCCCCCAGAAAAACAGGATCAATCCGCTGAGTAGTAGCCTCAGCATTAAACTCCTTATCAATCGGTTTCATTCTATGTTTACCTCCATTTCAAAATAAAAGAGCCCTCCTCAGGCTCCAGCCGTTATATTGTAAAATCCTTTCTACTCAAAACTCTGATCTCATTACCAGCATCCGCCACCGTCATAGCGTGATCCAGAGCATCAAAGAGATCATCATGATCCACCTCAGGAAAGAGTAGCAAGCACTCCTCCAGATCATCCATACCCTCTCTGAAAAATACCTTATGGTTTTCAAAGTTAGCGGATCGCCTCATAGCCCTAGTAACCTTATCCTTAGTAGTATTGATATTGATAACAGGGAGGAGGCTAAGCCGCCTCAGCTCTTGAGCAAGGGCTTTTTGATACTGATTAGTTTCTATACCCACTCTTTCTACCATAGGGAATTTATCCCGCCCATAGGAGATAGTAGTGGTAAGCTGAGCATTAAAGGTAAGCCGCTCTTTCACATAATCCAGTACATACACATTCCTATCCTCATCTACCCCTATTGCCATCAATACAAAGTAGTCATTTTTGCTATTTTCCTCCTCAGATATAGCTAAGTCTGCACCCATGTACAGCCTAACCTTTATCCAGTGATCCAGCCCCTCAGCATCTTTGATCCTGATCTTAGCTGTCTGAAAATCATAATCAATTTTATACTCCTCATAGTAGCGGAAATACTGAGCCTTAAAGATCCGCCCCTTTGCAAGCTCAGTATCATTCTGGTACTGCATATTGAAAATGATCTTACCACTTTCAGCCCTAATCTCTCTGAGCCGCTCTATGCTAAACTTTGAGCCCCAGAGGGATACCTCCTTACCGCCTACTATCTGGATAGCTCTCTGAGTATTCACCTCATAATTACCGCTCTTGATAAGATCCTCATACAGATCCATAGGGTTATATCTAGTGCCTAATATGTGAATATCACCATCAGGCTCCAGAGTAGGGAGGAGAGAGCTGTAAAACCACTCTTTGAGGTTAGCCCTCTGCCGCTCTGTACGGGCATTTTCCAGCCCCACCAGATCATCACCCACTATTACATCAAAGTGCTTAGAGATAACCGCTCCAGAGGCTCCCAGAGCTGTAACAGTAGCCTCTTTCTTGATAATGGTACGCCTATTAACCGTAAACTCTCTATCATTCCACACATTACCCTTACCAGCTTTCCAATCCCCAAAGATACGGATCAAATCCTCATTTTGCTCAAAGTGAGTACGGATCTCCTTAAGGAAAGCCTCCGCCTGAGTTTGTGTTTTTGAGCCGATCATAATACGGATATTAGGCTCTCTGAGTATTCTGGTAATGCAATAATCCACATCACCCACCGTACTCTTACCAAAGCCTCTAGGGGCTAGATCAAGGCTACTCTTTGCCTGTGAGATATTCGCTATAATGCTCTTATGCAAGCCCTCTATACTCCGCTTAGTAATGTATCTGCATACCAGATAGTAAGCTACCTCAAAATCAGAGTTAAGGATTAGGTATTTAATTATGGCATCTGGATTATCCGCCTGAGTAATGGCATCCTCTACAAGCTCTACCTTTGAATAATCCACATCACTTAACCCCCTCTCTTTCAAAGTAAAAGAGAGGCTTTTTACCACCTCTCTACACAGTTACTATATGATACAGCAAGATCCCAGATAAGATCATGCAACAAAGCACCCCACAGCCCAGAGTACCCTTTTTCTCTTTATCGCTCTCCTTATCGCACACCTTAGAGAGCCCCAGCATAGTACCAGAGCTGAGGAGTAGCCCCACTACCAGCACTATCCTCATCAGTATCACCCTCAGCACACCTTACACCTCCTCCAGAGCCTCAGCCTCTTTGAACGCCTCATAGATCTTAGGCATCTGTATAGCCATCCAATCTACCATCTCCTCATTTTTCGCCCATGCACCGCCGCTAATAGAGTTTACACTCAGCCCACTCTCATATAAGAAAGCGTGTATAATCTCATGTCTGATAACCTTTTTCTGATAGGCTACCAGATCCCGCAAACTCTCCTTATCCTGAGTAAAGTTAAAAATGAGGAGCTCTTTTGTACTGGTATCACACCATCCATCAGCCTCTTTATCATAGCGGTAATCCTCATCCTCCACAATGAGGATCTTGTACTCTGTTCCCAGAATATGTACCACTTTACCGCTCTCTCTCTTACACTGAATAGAGCCAGTATCCTTAAGCTCAGAGATAGCTACAGTAAGCTCCACTTTGTTACTACAGAGCTTGAGCTTTACCATATCCATATCATCAATAGCCAGCACCTCACCTATAAGGCGGCTATCCTTTTTCAGAGCAACAATATCACCGATTTTCACAAGATCCACTCCTATCTATTCCTAAAATAGAGGAGAGCCCCTATCTTTCTGGAGCTCTCCTCATCATTTCCCGCTTTTATGCCTCCATAGGCTCCAGATCATCAAAAACCACAGGGATCAGGCTCTTGATTTCCTTGAGGAGAGGTACAGCCACCTCTAACATCTGAGGATGAGGCTTACCAGTAGTACCGCAAGCCCTGAGCTTAAAGAAATGCCTCCACTCTCTGAGATTAGCGGTTACTACAATCTCTGTTTTAAGGCTATTCGGCAATACTGCCCTTGTCTCCTGAGGAGTAGCCCCATCTGCAAGCATCCTCAAATAGCTCTTTTCAGCCTCCTCACAGGAATGTACCCACGCCCCATAACGCTCACTCCAGTTATCCACTGAAACACTCACGCCATCTACCAGCAGATAGCAGGGCTCAATAACTGTAATTTCTCCGCCCTTTGAACCGTAGTTACAGTATCTTGTACTCTCCTGAGCAAAAGAGGCGATCCTATGCCTTACCAGCTCATGAGATACCCCACGATCACAGATAAACTTTACTGAAAAGCTGTAGTGCTCCAGCATAGCCTCATGACCGCTCTTTACCAGAGCCTTTACCATCTTTTCAGCACTACCCTCAGTGATTTTATCCTCACTCTTGTAGCACACCCTAGTCACTCTCTCAATTTTCTTGAGGATCTCAGATCCATTGAGCTCATCAAGGATCTCATATCCAGCCTTAATAATCTGCATTACTCATCTACCTCCATGATTTTCTTAATAGCCATCTGGATAATACCCTCCAGCGGCATCCCCTTAGGTACTTCTAGCTCAATCACGCCGCACCGCACACCCTCAGGCTCTTTCTTCTCAGATACAGGGTTAGTAGTGCATTTACAGTTAGGATGATAGGGAGCCTTACCAGCTATCTCAGCCTTGAGAGCCTCAATCTCAAAAGCCAGATACTCTCTAGCCTTTTCCAGATCCTCTACCGTGTTACCCTTTCTGCCAGCCCTAGCAATATACTTAAGAGCCGATCCCAGATTAAAATTGAGCCCCCAATCACGGATAACATCCTTAGGCTCAAACTTTCTCCCCGCCGTATAGTGCAAGGGGCTTTTTACTGCATTGTGTTCCATAATGGATACCTCCTATAAAGTTGATACTTAACCTAATCACTTACCGCCGTTTTATTTTGATATGTAGCCCTTATTTGTGCAAATTGTCAATTTACCCTTTATTGAGCTATGGGGATCAACGCTATGCCCCTATACAATCTGCACAAAATACTACTTATCACTAAGGAGCTTAGCAATCTTATCAAGCCTATCCTTATCCGCCTGAGATAGCTCTGTAGCCCCTACCAGCTCAGATCTATCCACGCTTTCACCCATAAGCAAGAGATCCAGCTTAACCACTCTCTCAAAATCCTGTACATTCCTGATAGTGAGCTTTCCCTCACTAATCAGCTTAGTAGCCTTAGCCATTAGGTTATTTATCATGATCCTATACCGTGTTTTAACATCTGTAGTCTGAGCCAGAGCTACTTTACTAGCCTCACCAGCTTTAGCATCCTCAATCTCACGCTGATAGCACCGATCTACCCAGTTATAGGATCTACTCCAGCCAGCTACAGTACGCTCAGTACGATTTACACGCTCTGCAACCGCCTTTAGGCTCCTCTTTTTCCCCAATCCATAGTAAATCTCAAAAGCCTCACGCTGGAGAGTATTCTCTTTATTCAAACTAGCCACCTTGCCGCCCTCCTTTCTCTGATTTATTTTTTATGGGAAACTTACTAACATTCCAGATACCACTACTAAAATTAAGCAAATACTAGCGGCTATCTTATGTTCACTATCTCTCAAGAGTTTACTTTTTCTGTTTCATACATGAAAAAGTTAATAAGAAACTTTGAAAAGTAACTAAGAGGGTTTACTTTCTTTCTTTGCTTTCTCTCTTTGGAGTTAGGTTATTATTAGAATTTTCTTTAGTTTGTTATAATAAATCCTCTCTCCGCCGCCGCCCTGTTTTTCCTCTTGATTTCAGTAAGGATTTTCATGGAAATGAAAGGGGAGAGGTATAAAAGCCTCTCCCTACCGTAACATTCCAATATAACCAGCTAAGCCCTTGATGATATTATCTTTTTCCTCAAGTTCAATCCTTAAAGATCTTACCTCACTATAACATCTCTCCCTTTCCTCAGCGGTTTCATTTCTATACTTTTTTACAAGCCGATCTCTATCATGCTGATCCAAATCTAAGCTCTCTAGCTCCTCAAGTAAAGTTTTCTCTCTCATACCCACATTACTCATCTTTACCCTCCTGCTCATCTTTTACTAAAGCACACTCATACTCCCCAGAAAATCTACTCTTTCCGTTACTGTACCAGCTATAGCCTTTTGGAGCTATCATAGCTCCCTCTATCTTTTTCCACCCATCAGGCACTTTTACAAGCCTCTCTTTAACAACCAACTGATAAAGCCCTCCTCAGGAGTGAGCTCTACATACTCATTATAGCGATTACTGAGGAGTACCAGCTCATCCTCTGTGATCCTTACACTGTTACTACCAAACCTCAGCATAGGTAAGGTAGTTTTCTCCTCTTTAGGGGCTTTCTCTTTCTCCGCCTCAGGCTCCTCCTCTACAAAGAGATCCTTGAGATCCATCTCAGTAAAGCCCATCACCTCAAGAGGAAAATCAAGCTCTTTTAGCTCAAAGAGCTCCTCTTTAAGAGCAACCTCATCCCATGTACTCAGCTCACTCAGCTTATTATCTGCAATCCTGTAGGCTTTCACTTGCTCAGGGCTCATCCAGTCTACCACGATATAAGGCACTTTCTCCAGCCCTTTGAGGATCGCCGCCTCTCTCCGTGTATGCCCCGCTATGATTACAAGATCAGGATCTACAAGGATAGGGGAGGTAAAACCAAACTCCTCTATACTAGCAAGTACCTTTTTCACCGCATAATCATTTACTCTAGGGTTATTCTCATAGGGCTTAAGCTCCAGAGGATCTCCCCACTTAATCTCATGCTTATACTCCATTTCTCATCCCTCCATGAAATTTATAGTGTAAAAAGAGTGCAATTCCTTTCATCAGATAGGTTACAAACCTGTAGAAAATATGTATCTACCCCTCATAAATCAAAATTACCATCCTCATCATAAGCCCCAGCTACCTCTTTTAGCTTTCTCTTTTGAGCCCCATTTAGATTACTGATAGGGATCTCTATCTGAGATCTCCTATGCTCTTGCTCAGGAGTATCATAAGGATGAGATACTTTCTTTCTCTTATTTTTCCTGCTATCTGTGTAATAGGGATCATGCTCCCTAAGCCACTTATCCGCCTCATCCTCCTGCCTGTATTTTATCCCCATCAGCCTTACCCTCCAATACTTTGATTATCCTCTTGATCCCTGTACGGATATTCTTACTGATAACCGATTGATCCACACCCATCACATAAGCAATATCCTCCTGAGAATACCCCAGCACCAGAGTATAAGCTATACTCATAAACTGATAGTAAGAGAGATACCCCTCTTTGTACCCCGCATCAAATACGCTCCTATTATGACGATTAAACCGATCAGGATCTATCCCTGTAGCTCTTTTCAAATCCACCAGAACACAGGTAGCTACTGTATCTCCCTTTAGGCTCAGGTTTACTAACCCTGTCCAGTTTCGGAGGAGGCTTTTAATATTCTTAGGCTCTGAGTAGCTCATCCTAAGTAATTCATCATTAACTATGTCCCTTACTCTCACCTTTTCTACCTCTCTCCCATTTCCTGATATACCTTAAGTGAATACACCACACCTTACCAGCGTAGTAGCCTCCGATTTCCTCTATAAAAGCCCTGTTACGCTCAATTCTGAGGATTTTACCATAGCTATACTCATGATCCAGAGGCTCCATCCACTTAACAAAATCACCAGCCTCAAACATTGAAAAATCCTCCATATAGGAAAGTAAAGGATCACTATCCAGCACAATGATCCTTTACTTTCCTGCATATATCCTTTAATTTCCTAACTCCTGCCTGATTTCCTCAGCCCTCTTGAGCACCTCTCTACTGTACTCTGTACTGTAGATACCCTCTCTCCAGAGGCTCCTAGCTCCGCTCTCTCCCATGTTATAAGCCATAAGCACACAGTTAGCACCGCTATTATCCAGATACTTGTTATTTAGATACTGGAGAAAATTCAGCCCTACTCTGATATTGCCATAAGGATTAAGTAGATCCTCTACACCCTCCTCAAGCATCCTATCTTTGTGCCACTTTTTACCGATCTGCATATAGCCAACGCTATTACCGCCATCTCCTGTAGCATCCCACTTATAGCCGCTCTCCCTCTCTATGAGGGCTACTACCATATAATAATCAATATCCCTTTGCTCACATAAGCACCAGAGATAAACCTGTACCACCTCTGGAAAGCATCCGCCCTCTCTAGCGTACTCATAAGGGATCTCATAGAGCTTAAACCCGTTATCATATACCGATCCATCCCAATCGGTACTCACGGTATTGAACGGATAAACATAGTTATCAGGATCTCCATAGTATGTAGGGGTTTCCTCAGGCTCAGGAGAATAGCTCATACTACTAGCACTCAGCTCCTCAGAGCTAGCAAGCTCAATAGAGCTCTCTGTAGCCGCTGGAGGTAGAGTAGGCTCACCTACCTTACCGCAACCTCTAAAAATACCCACAAGAGCCACAATCAGTACCAGCATCAGTACCATAGCCCCTAATCTCTGAGCCGTAGCAACCCTCCGCCGCCTCTGTCTAGCTCTCTCTCTGCTAGCTCTGCTACTCATTTCCTAACTCCTCCTTAGCCCTGTAGAGCCCATCTACAGCACGGCTCATATTTTTCACCTGTTCAGAAAGTCTTTTAATAGTCCGATCCAGATCCTCAGGATCATGAGAATACCAATACCCATTATTAGAGCTACAGATAGGCTCTCCATTTTGCCTCAGTACGCTTACCAGATTTCTTACCTGTTTACTATGCAAATTGAAAAGCTCACACAGGCTCCTACCCTTGATAGCCTTGCTCTCTTTGTTGTGATACTCTTTCAAGTAATCAACAATATCAGCCTCAGTACTCATTACCGCCGCCTCCTTAATTCAGATACATAACCTAATCACATTTAGGAGGCATTGTTAGAGAGAAAAAAGGAGAGGTTTTACCCTCTCCCCTCAATACGCTCTTTAGTACGGTTTACCTTAAACTGCTTATAGGCAAGCAGATCCTCCTCTGGTATCTTGAGCAAGTGCTTTATTTGCTCCAGCATGATCTCTACATCTGCAATCTCCTCAATGAGATTATCTAAAGCCACTTGCTCCTTAAGTGGAGTTTCCTGCCCCGTACCTCTAGCTCTCCTGTACTTGCTTACCGCCTGTATCAGCTCTGCACATTCCTCTACAAGCTGATTACTCTGAGCCTCATACCCATAATGCTCAGCGTTTTTGATATTGAGATCTGAAATATTCATTTTTCCTCATACTCCTCACAATTATCAGTATAGGCAGTAGCACACCCATAAGCCTCACTATCAGGATTACCACACACAAACTCTCCATCTTGATAGCTGTTATAAGCACAATTCCCGCAACACTCACGCATTTTTTACAGCCTCCTCAGCCTTTTTCTTAAGCTCTTTGTACTGATCCTCATAAGCCCACGCCACTAAAACAGGCTTAGCCCAATCCTTATCTCTCCCTACAGCGATCTCAGTAAAAATCCCTGTAATATTCAGATCCCCTAAATACCCCTGCTTATTAGCGTTATAGTTATGGATCAATACCTTACCTGTCCTAGAGCTAATCACCTTGATAGTATCATGATAATCTAACTCCCTAAGAGCCCTCAGAGTAAGGGTAAACCCGCTGTTTTCAAACTCATTCACCGTAAACCCTCCTAATCAATTTCCTATAATTGCTCCTAATCTCATCAGCCCTTACACCATCAAAACCAGCTACCAGAGGATCATCCAGCCCACCTAAAGCATCTATGAGAGCTCTGAGAGCCTCTCTAGCCTTATAGAGATCCTCCATCAGAGTATCCTCTACTATGTAATACTCTTTAGGCTCTCCAAAAGAGATAGCTACTGTATAATCCTCTTTTCTAGTACTGAGAGCCTGAGCCTTAGCCTTTTCCAGCCACTCCTTTTTTACGGAGATACTCTTACTAGGCTCCATCTTTGTCTTAGCCTCAATAAAGAGCTTTCCTGCAATCACATCCCCCTTAAGGAATGGGGTAGAGCCTGAGCCTACCACTTGCCGCCCTCCCATAGCCTTAGCTATTCGCTTTTCTTGCTCTGAGCTTTTCGCTCTGGTACTATTCCTCAATGCTTTTTACCTCCCTTGTAGGTTTCCGATCTCTCCAGCTTTACACCGCCCTCCTCCCAGAGGGTATCCTTTAACTCATCCAGAGTAACATAGCCCTTATTATAGGCATCCCAGAGATCAAGGCACTTATCTACAAACTCAGGTAGCCTCTTTTTAGCCGTTTTCACCCAATACTTATCATGTAACACCATGATAGGGATAGCCAGCATGAGGATAAAAGCTGTACCTACAGCCTCATCTACCGCTTTCTTTTTCATCTCATCTATCTGAGCCTGAGTAAGAGTATAGGTTTTCTGAGCCTTACTCTTTTCCCGCTCCAGCCGCCGCCTTTCCGCTCTACCCACGATATACCGCCCTCACTCTCCAGTACTTAAGAAACTCCTCAAGGTTACGGTACTGGAGCTCCAGTCTCATAACCCTCACAACAAGCCGCCCTTTTTCACAATAAGTAGAAATAGGGTACACCTTACCACTCCTGAGCTCACACCCCAAAATCTCATCAGAGATACCCTTATACTCAGCCTTAATCACCAATATAGCCCCCTTTGCATCTGATACCTAACCTAATCACTTTACAGGAGCTTTTTTAGACAAAAAAAAGCGGAGGCTTTTTCACAGCCCCCGCCTGTATCAACTCTGCACATCCTCAATATGATAAGAGCCATAATTGCTACCGCTCTTTCCCGCTCTCCCAGATCCAATACCGATACCAAAACCAGCATACTTTATAAAATTTAGCATCTGCTCAATAGAATAATAATTCTCAATGTATCTGAGAGTAAAAGTAGCTCTCCATCCCTTAAACTGATTGATATAGTTAAGAATAGGAGATCCCATCTTTGCAGGTACTAATTGCTCAATCAACTCACAACTTGCAAAACTAACAGGGATATAATCCTCAACAATTTGCAAGCTAGCCATCAGTTTAGTAGAATAGGTTTCAAAACCATTCCTTACTACTGCATCTCCAAAGCTCTTTCTCAATCCAAAGGCTGAGATACACGGAGCATTATTCTTAAGAGCCTCATAGTAAGCCTCCTCAGTGTACTCCTCAGGCTCACCGTCTCTCCAATGAATAGTAGAAATTGCTTGCATCCACTTATCTACACTAGCCGCCTTTTTAGCCTCTTTTCCTTTCTGCTTATCAGATAAGAGCTTTTTATTGCTTGCATCCATCTTATGTAGCCTGAGATCGGTATCTCCTACAATAATCACCTTAAGATACTTTACCTCAATAGGAGTAACCTCAATAACTTCCTGTTTCTTGCTTGCCATAATTTTTACCGCCTTTCTAAAATATCATATTTTATTTTGTGTTAAGCTAACCTATACAAACCTATTCTATTATAAGTTACACTCACCGCCTCTCAGCGGATAGCTCAAAGTATTATCTTAATATATACTATAGTATCTTAATAAATTATACTGTATCATATTTTATCCTATCCTATTCTATTGCACTCTATTAGAATGAATACAGAGATAATACCCTGAACTATCCGCTGAGATAATTGAGGATTATGAGCATATTTCAGAGAGTTACCTTATATTATAATATGGCATCTTATAATCTAATATGGTAAGATAAATTAAGCTACAATAAGCTCACAGAGATAACTCTCTGAAATATGCTCATAATCCTTATCTCTTTTAGAGATTATCAATCTCCAAAAACACACCTTCAAGCTCTGCTAAAACAGCGTACTTTTTCTTAAAAGCCTGTAACTCTCTCTTTGCCATCTCCAACAACCGCTCATACTCATCCTGTTTTCTTACCACTACAGGAAGAGGCTTATAGTTTCCTGAGTTATCTCCAGTATTCACAAATAAGCGACACTGTACGGGCTCTTTGCTCTCCTCTGCCTCTCTAGTGATAACAAGTGTTCTAAGTACCTTTTGAGCTTGTATCTCCCTGTATCGCTCTCCAGCAATACTATCATCCCACTCAAAGCACTTATGCAACTCTGATCTCTCATCTCTAGCAAATACTACAATATCCTGAGGGCTACACTCATCACCTATACTACAGATTTCCTTAGCCACCTGTTGAGCATCTGCCTTAAAGATACCTCCAATTTTCCAACTTGCAATCATCGGCTCTCTTGCCTCCTTTCAAAACAACATAATCCTAAAAGTGAGGAATATTTAGAGAGCCTCAAAAATAAAAAAAGCGGAGGGGCTTTTACACCTCTCCGCTACTATGTAGAGCTACCGTTACACTTTCCAGCTCTTACCACAGTTATTACATACAGCGATCTTTTTCGTATGATTGACCGTTTTATACTTTTTCGGCTTAAAGATTGATACAATCAGCATAGGCAGGGTAAGGAAAAGCCAAAGAATAGGCTTAAGCCACCATCCCACACAAATCCAGTAAAGAGCTCCATGCTTTTTCTCTTTAAGCTCTTGCTCTGTTACCACCTGTACAGTTACATTCTCAGATCCACATTTAGGGCATTTCATAAACAAAACCTCCATTAAAATTATTTTTTATCTGCATACCTCTAAAAGCATTGTGCTCCACGCTACAGCATCATCCTCACCCCTGAGCTTATAAATACAATCCTGATAGGGGAGGAGAGCTAGATCCTGATTTCCCTCTGTAGTAAGCCCACGCCGCTCATACCGCCGCTCAATATTCTGCAAGTGATGTCTAAAACAATGCAGAAAATCCTTAAGATCAGGCTCAGTAAGATAGATCTCTCTAGTTTCTGGTACATAGTTACTATCCCTTACCCAGCAAGTGATTACAGGGATCTCTACCATGTACAGATCTGAAAGCTTTGTATCAAGGGCTCTGATAGCCTCCAGAGCATCCAGCTTATCTACAGGTACTCCATACTTAAGGAGCTTTCTAACAGGCTCAACGGCTTTACAGTCGCTCCAGTAGCTCTTATAAAGATCTACTCTATCCCTTATCTCCATACCTCTCATAACATCAGCCTCCCTCATTATATACCACTTATATAAACTTTTCAAGTATCTGGAGAGATTTTCTCACTCCCTCAATCATACCCTCTCTGTAGGCTATCTGAGCCTCCCCCTCACTCTGTAGAGCTTTCTCATACTGGTACTCCAGCTCTGATAAGTGCTCTCTCAATGCCTCTACCGCTTTATCCATGCTCATTACCTCCCTATGAAGTTTTCAAAGAACAATCTATATAAAAGAGGCGGCTGTTTCCCTCTGTGCCGACGGGCTCCCGTGACCGTCTTATAGACGGTTTCGATCTATGCCCTGTAGATCATCATCAGACGGGTTTTTACTGTTTATCGGTACTCACAGGGCAAGTAGTGAGTAAATAGTACCTCTTGCCCTTGAGCTCCTTAACTGCATCCTCAAGGCTCTCAGCCTTGATAGAGATCCTCTTACCCTCTACCTCAAAAACAAACTCTTTCAGCATCTCTCAGCCCTCCTAAAATTATTGAGCAAAAGCTCCATCTGATCCTCACTATCCAGCCTGTTAAACCTATCAAAGCAATCAGGGCAAAGAAAAGGCTTTTTACTATATTCCTCACCCATCTCCCTGAGCTCTCTAAGATCCTCAGCACTGTAAACATCCCCGCACATCTTACACTTGCACATAACCTCTACCTCCTCACACATGAGCTACCGCTTTATTACCGTTACCAGCATACCAGATACGGCATCCAAGCCCCTCACACAGGCTCTCTACCGCCCAGCTATCATCATCCAGCCAGAGAGTAACCTTGCCCTCTCTTAAGAGCCTGAGCACTAGCTGAGCCTGTCTGTATAGCCCTTTTCTAACAAGCTCTCTATGAGCATCCATGAGCTTATACCGCCTGATCTTCTTTTCTAACATAATCGTTACCTCCTAAGATTTTAGGCAGGGGGAGAAGTATCTCCCCAGCCTCTTACCGTATCTCATGTACCAGTACTCTTACATGGAGCCTCTGAATGTTATAGCCACCAGCTAAGATACTCTCTACCTTTGCAGTACCATTCTCACCTGTAACAAACCCGTTAAGAGCCTTGCCTCCGTAGTGGATATTAGCCCAATCAGTAACCTCACCAGTGATAGCCTTTACTCTGTTATAAAGATCCACTATAAAAATCTCCGCCTCTTTGAAATTAACCTTGTAAAACTCCTCCTCAGTCTTACTCAGCTCCATCTCCCTAGAGTACTTGTACATCTTCCTGTACTCCTCTCTGGAGAGCTTACCCGCCTTATACTTAGCCCTAATCTCTAACCAGCGGCTTTTACACTCCATATCGTACTCAGTCCATGCCTTAGCTAGATCCTCTCTTAACTGTCTGAATATCTCAGGCATTTCATGAGCTATCTTTTCCTCAAGCTCAACCTGTTTCTCCAGCTTAGCTCTCCAATTAGCGGCAATCTCCTTAGCCTCCTCCAGCTTTTCAGTAGCACTCTTAATATCATCCAGCTTATACTCATATTCGCATACCGCCCAATAAGCCTCCCAGCTCTCATTATCCCTCTTATTCTGGTAGAGGGATCTATCAGGCTCCCAGCCCCTATCCTTAATCTGCTGGAGCTTTTTCTCAGCCGCTTTCTTATGCCGCTCAATGGTAAGTTTCCTTTTCTCCACTGTAGCCTCAGCCTTTTCCAGCCGCTCTTTTAACTCTTGAGATTTCATAATCCTGTACCTCCTGTAAATTTAATAGAATAGGGGGAGGGGAAACTCCCCCTTTATTCATCTCTTAATACTTAGCTACCGCCGCTCTGCACTCCTTGAGGCTCCCCTGCTTAAGAGTACACCAGCCATTAGCATTACCGTTATCCAGCCTTACAAGCCCTAACAACTGATACTCCCCTGTAGGCACCCACTTAGCAAGCCATACCTGCTCAATGTATCCGCCCCACATTCTTACCTTTTTGCTGACCTCTCTGATTTCACCTAACTTTAACATTATCATTTACCTCCGCTTTCAGTTTGTATCTCTTAATGCTCCTTTATTATATACCACCTATATAAATTTGTCAAGGGGTTTTTCAAAAAAATTTTTATACCCCCTATATAATTTCCAAAAAAAGAGGAGAGGGCTTTTACACCCTCCCGCTCTGCTACTTTGTAGCCTCATATACCTGAGCTTTCAGAGCCTCCAGCTCATCCAGATCATTATAGTAAAAATCCTGTACCCCTGAGTAGCCCTGTAGCTTTCTCTCTTTTCCCTGAGTATCTGTGATCTTATACCACGCTCCAGTCTGTACAATGATCCCCAGAATGAGCCCCAGATCCAGAGTATCCTTGATCTCATCTACACCCCGCTCATAATTGAGAGTATATGTACCTAGCCGCCTATCATTTCTGGTAACTTTGTTTTTCTCCATTTTCACGCTTACCAGATTTCCTACAGGAGTAGCATAGTTACCGCTTACCTCTTTGTACTTATCATCCAGTAGAGCCCCCTTAGTAAACCAGAGGATCTCACTACAGGCATGAGTAAGAGCTGTACCACAGGGGATCTTATAGGGCTTGTACGGATTACCTATATTCTCTCTGAGCTGATTAAGCATCAAAAAGGTACACTCATACTTTTTACAGAGAGGGATCACCTTATCACAAAAGGCTTTCATGAGAGCACTGTTACCGCCGTAGCTTTTCTCATCCAGCCCTTTCTCAGCTACCCCCTTAGGCACGATAAAAGGAGCACTATCCAGCACTACCAGCCCTATCTTACCAGAGCGGATATAATCTAAGAGCATATCTAAGAGATCCTCTCCATATTCGCTCTCAGGCTGAATAAGGATAACCCTATCCCAATCTACCCCCAGAGTTTCTCCCCAATCACGATCCAGAGTATTCTCAGCATCCAGATACACCGCCAGCCTCTCAGAGTATTTTTTCTGAAAATTAAAAAGAATATCAAGAGCTGTAGTAGTTTTGCCGCTCTGAGGCAAGCCCACCAGCTCTATCATCCGTCCTACAGGTACTCCGCCTCTGGTAAGATAATTCATCTGAGGAGAGGAGTAGGGGATAAACTCCATGCTCTTAAGATCTGAGGCTTTCCGTATAATGTCTGTTTTGTATTTCTTGTTTACCTCAGCTATGAGGCTATCAATCTCCGCCATTTTCACTACCTCCCAGCTCCTCAAAGAGCTCCTCTGTATTCCTCCAGTTTTCCACATCCTCATCCGTAATACCTAAAGAGTAATCAATAGGCACCAGATTTCTTACAATGGAAACATCCACGCCGCCTCTCTCATTCTGCACAAAGAGTACAGCCCCATCACTACAGAGAAAAGCGGTATCACCGCTGATCTGTATCCCTCTCTTTTCCAGCTCAGCCAGAAAAGCATCCAGTTTATCTATCATGCTTTTTACCCCGTTTCTCTTTTTTAGCCTTACGCTCTAGCTCATCCTTTGCTCTTTCATTCTCCATCTTTACCCACTCATCATAAGGGATACTGTAATACACGCTCAAGAAAAGCCCTACCAGAAACAGGATAGCCACTAAAACGATGAGCACCAGTACCCCTATCAGCACCCACTTAAGCATTACCAAAACTCCTTACAATAGAATGTAGTAGGATCAGCAATCTCCACGCCGCCGCCCTTAAACTCAGTGCCTCTAGTTTCTGCATCACCCTGATAGAGCCTAGATACCGCCTCATCAAGTTTCTCTTTGAGGCTCATATCATAAAACTCAGTAAGGCACTCTCCAAACGCCTCAAAAAATGCCTTGATCCTCTTATCACTGAGCTTAAAGCTCTGGAGCACCTCTCTCAGATCATGCTCCAGCTTAGAGGTATCCACACTATGTAGGGTTTCCTCTATCACGCCTGAGAGCCTACCATCCTCAGCTACTTGATACACACCCTCAGCATCTATCTGAGTACCAGCAAAAGCCTCATTTACACACTTACCATCCTGATACCACTTACACCAGCGGCAAGTATGATACAGGCTCTCATAATCTGCATTACTCATCATCCTCAGCCCTCTCCCTCACATACTTATCTTTACTAAAACGATCCAGATCCACCTCAGCGATCCTCTTACTGAGAGATTTCTTTAACCCGCTGTAGATCTTCTCAGCCATCTCCAGCTTAACCTTGAGAGTGTTATAGGCTCTCTTATAGATAGCCGCTACCAGAGCCTTATCCTCAGTGATTTTCTCAGCCCTAGCCTTTTTCTCTGGTACTGTACCGCTCACCTTGAGGAGAGCCTCATTGAGAGCTACCTTGTTATCATTAGCGGCAAGATCCGCTTGCATCCCCAGCTCCTCTACTCTTTGCCCTGCATAGTACATCAGGGCGGGGATCTTTACACAGTAGTACTCAATCTGAGTATCAGGTATATCCTCTATACTGTTTTCTCCTATGCTCTCCATAATCATATTGAGCTCAGAGATAGCACTATCCAGCTCATTACTAAAAGCCTCTATGAGCTTATTAGAGAGCTGAATTACAGGAGTACTTTCCTCCTGCACCTCTTTAATTATCGCCTTGAGGCGTTCACTCTGTACCACGCCTATCACCCTCCTTTACCTCCGCTTTTATCTCCTCTACACAATCCGCACAGTAGCACCCCTCATAGCCCTCTATCTTGTAAAGGAAACACATCCAATTTCTATTCCACTTTCCTCTATCAGAGCACCTCTTACAAGAGCCTTGCCCCTCTCCTTTACATTGAGTAACTTTCATCAAAATACCTCCCTAACCACCCAGCCAGATCATAAGAGTACCTAACCCTTTTCTTATGCTGAGCTATTCTAATGCCGTTCTCCCTACACCATTCTACAGGGATACTTTTTCTTTCTCCTGCATTGATAAACTCCACCATCTGAGCTACCGCTATGTAATAGGTTTCCTCTAAATCCCTATAATTGAGGATAAACCCACCATAGATCCCTTTATGCTGAGAGGCTCTGTACATTCCCTTTACCTGATTATCTCTGATCTTAGCTAAAGGGATACTCTTACCCTTATGAGTTTTAAGCTCCAGCAAAAAGGTAAGAGGGTACTTATAAAGGCGGTAATCCGCTGGATTACTCACCCCGTAAAATCCAGCGGTATCATCCTTGTACCTCTCAATATAAAAATCAGAGGGGAGAGAGGCTCTTATCTCTGCCTCAAAGATCTTACCTATTCCTTTTCCATTCTCAGGCACTACCAATCCCTCCTAGCATCAATAGCCTCCATATCAACCTCATTCTCAATCTGAGCTTGATAAGCCGCCTCTTGTTTCTGAATAGCTTTTTTAATAGTAGCTGTAGAGGCTTTTTTAGCCCCTGTAGCCGCCTTTTTACTCTTAGTGGTAGATTTACCCGCCGTACCCTTTTTAGAGCCCTTAGCGGCTTTCTGAGGCTTTTCTTTAGGCTCTCTAGGATCTTTCCATGTACCCGCATCAGCCAGCTTACACTCATGCTTATACATACAGTAAGTACACTTGCCCTCATCTTTCTCAGGAGGAGTACCGATCTCCAGAGCCTTAGTAACCCGCTGGATCTTACTCAGTACAGTAGCTTTCATCTCATCGGTTATTTTCCAGAGGTAAGCCTTTTTGCCGCAAAAGTTACGATCCTCATAAAAGAAAAGCACATAATCAATCCCAAGCCCCATACCGTAGCAAGTAGCCTGATACTTATGATCCTCTTTCGGCTCATAACGGTTAGAGTGCTGATAAGTACTCTCTGTTTTGATTTCAAGGATTACATCCTTGCCTTGAAAATTGATAACCCCATCAGGCTGAAAGAAAATGTGTAGCTCATCATTTTTACATCTTGCCTCTGTATGATCCTCATTCCAGCCTACAAACTCTGTTTTAATGCCTTTTTGCTGAGCCTCTTTAACTACCTCCTCAAGATCAAGGCATCTAACACCCTCCATATCCTCTACTAAGTGCTGTATCCGTAAATGTCTATCTGTGCCACTATTACAGATCTCAATAAGGTTAGTATCCTTGCTATCTCCCTCTGAGCCACTATGCACTCTCTGGAAAAAGAGCATCCGCTCACACCCATACATAGAGCTAGGACGGAAATAATCAGAGGGGTATCCCTGCCTCTCTCTTTCATCCTGCCTATGTACCGCCGCCTCATACTCTTTAATAAACTTATCCTCAAAGGATACATTAGCGGCATTTTTACCCTCAGCTACCTTAATCAGGCTCTTTAATCCCATATAGCTTTACCTCCTGTATTCCTGTAATCTGATAACAAACCTAATCAGATACCAGCCTCATTTTTAGACAAATATAAGGAGGAGCCTTTACAGCTCCTCCTTATATGGAACATGATAACAGGGCTTATTTACCGCCCTATCATCTATGTAAACATTTGCAAATACTTTTCTGCTTTCATTTCCCCAAAACTTTACTATCTCAGGCAAATTAGCATTTACAGCATCAAACTCAAGCCCAAAGGTTTTACACCACTCTACCGCCTCAATAAGCCGCTGATCTACTCTACAAGTCCACAAGATAACCTTGTTACCCTTAGCTCTCCTTTTAATCAGTCGGTTTATCAGAGCCATATTAGGAGCCCCTATCTCTGGAAATTTATTCTCACAGAGAGTACCATCAAAATCTACAGCATAGATAGTATATTTTTTCTTTTTCATTTTACACCTCATCACCCCAGCAATCCCAGCCCTCTACTTCCTGCCTTGCAAAAAGCTCTATTTTTGTATGCCCCCCCCCGTAACCTAAGAGTTTATTGATCCTATCTCTGGTTTCATCAGGCTTTTTACTATGCTCCTCTACAGGGCTCTCAATAATTTGATGTACCCCATTATCCCTAACAACTTGCTTAGCCTTTGTACCCTTACTGATACCTAAGAGGCATACCTCAGCATTAGCTCTAGTATATGCCCCCATGCCCCAGAAAAGAGAGGGAGCCTTTTTGTTGAGCTTTACCCAAACAAATCCAGCGGTTTTATACTCAAACCCCCAAGCCTCCATAACCTTTAGAGCCTCTCCAATGTTAGGGAATGTAGCCCACATAAAGCAGATACAATCATCTGTAGCAATACGCCTAACAGGGAGCTTACATATCTCATCTGTACTCATGGTATCATAATGAGTTTTAGCCATCCCCCTAGATCCTTTTTTGCCTCCGCTCTGCCTGTACTCCCACGGAGGATCAGCATAAATCACACTATACTTTTTATCCGTAGTAAAAATATCTACTTTCAAATCAATGACCTCCCTTTGTATCTTACCGATCATAATCACAAAGGGAGGTATTTTTTAGATTACTTCAAATAACCTCTCTATCTTCTGCAAACCTTGAGATCTTGTACTATCTAAACAGACCTTTACAGGCTTACTCCAGATTTCCTTAAAACCATCAGGCATCCAGTACTCAGATACCAGTACTGTATTTTTCTTAGCCATCTTAAAACACCAAGTATAAAAATACTCATGATCGAAACTCCCCACCGCTGTATATTTCCCTGTACCTCTGTAGGGAGGATCACAGTAAATAACTGCCCCCTCAATATCCTCCAGCTCTCTATAATCTTTTACAGCAAACTCTATACCCTTAAGATTAGGCACTTGCTTAAGAGTAAAATTATAAGCCTCTCTGGAGTAATTACGCTTACCCACCTTATCACGCCTATAACAATCAAAAAACTTACCACCATAAGAGAGCTGATACCCACAATACCCCACAAAATAATCAGGGTATTTATCCTTATGCTCTTTAACATCTCTGTACTCCTCCTCAGACACATCTACAGGAGGTAGCCACCCATCCCTCAAAGCTGAGAGAGTAGCAATAACATAAGGCTCTATATCATAGCCTATACGCCTCTCACAGAGGATCTTATCAATCACATTAGCCCCTCCAGTAAAGGGCTCTATGTAAAGACTTACCCCCCCCCCTGATAATATAGCTCTGGATAATCGGTACAATATCCTTTGCTAATCTGTTTTTACTTCCCATGTAACGCATATAAAAATATTCCTCCTTTTGAGTAGTAACAATCCTAATCTCAAAAAGGAGGAATATTTAGAAATAAATTTATAGGTTACTCCTCATCACTAATCACAGCATACAGGTAATCCTCCTCATACCACCAAAGAGATATACGACAACCATCTATACACCTACCACAATAAAACCAACAATCCTTAGAAATATCATAATAGCACCCATGTAAGATACGCCCATCATCTAATAAGATAGCAACTCTCCGGCTTACTCCAGATCCAGAAAATAGAGGATCTTCCTCTGGCTGATTATCATACTCTGTATTAGCCTTAGCAGGAATACCATACACATTACAAAAATCCTTTTCTTTCAAAATTAGATCAGCTATTGCCTTTCCTAAAGTAATCCCAGCCTTTTTATACTGCTCAATTTCAGTTTCAGTAAATACGATAGGAAAACTTTTCACAATTTACTCCTCCTCCAAAAAATCCTCTGCAAGGTTTTCTCCATACCAGTAATCAGTTACCTCAGCATCCACGCTCATAGGGAGATCAATGAGCCCATGCCCCACTCTTTTCATAGTGGATACTAAGAGATCCGCTCCAGCTTTCACATTTTCTACAGGCACCTCCATAATAAGCTCATCATGTACGGTAATAACCATGTGACAATCCAGAGCCTTATACTGAGGATCATTATAGATAGCGATCATAGCCAGTTTCATTATATCCGCTGAGCTACCCTGTATCACGCTGTTAAGGCTCTGCCTATGAGCCTCCTGATACTTGTAATCATCCTTATTAGGGATCTGCATATCAGGGAGCCTCCGCTTTCTACCACAAACAGTAGTAACATAGCCGTACTCCTCAGCCATTTTCTCAATCTGGAGGCGGAGCTGAGCCACCTTAGGAAAGCTCTTGTAAAAGTTATCAATGAGCTCCTGAGCCCACTGAGCACTCTTATCAAACTGCTCACCTATAGCCGCCGCCCCACGCTCATACATGATCCCCAGCAAAACGCTTTTCATAGTGGTACGCCGTTCCTCACCAGCCGCATTTACAGAGCCATCAGGATAAAACTCACGGCACTCCTCATAAGGCATACCATACACCTTAGAGCCCATGATAGCATACAGATCCTTACCCTCTTTGTAAGCCTCCATCATATTCTCATCCCCAGAAACATAGGCTAACACACGGGGCTCAATCTGAGAAAAATCTCCGCCTACCAGCTTGTAGCCCTCTCTAGCTCTGAAAATCTTTCTGATCCGTTTCTCATGACTAGGGATATTCTGGAGGTTTACCTTAGTAACCGTATCAGAGCTGGAAAATCTGCCTGTACGGGCTCCATACTGATTAAAGGTAGTATGTACCGCATTAGTACCAGCATCCTTTACAGCGGGGATCTTATCAATATAAGTGCCTAAGAGCTTTCCACATTCTTTGTATCTCTGGTAGTTATCCAGAAACTCAATAAACCGCTCACCCTTTTTAGTACCAGCCTTTTTAGCCTTTCTCCTGTGTTGCTGGATGATCTTATCTCCAGTACCTCTAGGCTCTTTACGGCTTACCGCCTTGAGCCCAAAAATATCATAGAGTAAGCAAGCCATTTGCTGAGGGCTATTGTAATTGATTTTACAAGTACCCTTTGTGAGCCTCATAAGAGTAGGATGATCCTTGATATACTCCTCAAAGCCCTTTACATACTCATCACAGAGCCGCTCTTTTTCTACCATCTCTGCATTGAATACCTCAGAGAGCTCTTTAGCATAATCCTCACGGATCTCCACGCCTCTCAGCTCCATATCAGCACACACATCAATAAGCGGCATCTCAATTTTACGGAAAACCTCATAGAGCCTCTGGTAATCTCTCCGCCCAGCATCCTCACAAAGATACTCTTTCTGGAATTGATAAAGAGCCCATGTTTTGAAACCGTCATTAGCTCCATAGATACTAAAAATATCAATGGGGAGATAGTTAGCGGGAATATCTGAAAACAGATCCCCAAAATCCTCATCAGATCCCTCTCCATTGAGGATATACTTGTTATACAGAGGCTTTAAGCCGTGAGGCTCATTCTCATTAAGCACCCATGCCGCTATCTCAGTATCCCACCATACATTAGCGATCCTTTGCCCCCACTGAAAAATAAAGTTTTTATCATCAAACTTTATATTGTGATTGATACACTTGAGATCAGGATCAGCTAAGTAGGAGAGCATAACCTCTTTACACTCCTCCTCAGTCATTTGCCCCGATACCCGCTTATTTTCAAGATCAGTATGATTAAAGGGTACATAGGCACTAGGCTCATCAGGAGTAAATAAGCAGATACCCACCAGAATATCCTTGTACACATCAAGCCCCGTAGTTTCCACATCCACTACATACTCACCATTAGCCCTAGCATGATCCATAAACTCTCTGAGCCGCTCAGGAGTACGGATAACCTCAATCTCACCCTCTGCCTTGAGCCTACCGCTCTTTACCAGCTCCTTAACCACCTCCAGAGCCTTTACAAGAGTGTTACGATTTCTCTTTACTGCTACATTACTAATTTTCTTATGAGCTAAGCGGCTACTAATATCATCATAGGATACCGCCTCACGGCTCACATCAATAGCTATCTCTCTAGCCATTATCCTTTACCTCCTTTATGAAAATGGGGAGGCTATCTCTAACCTCCCCACTCTTAGCCTCATTTCCCAGCTTTATAGAGGCTATCCCCCTCAATGAGCCCATTTACTGTATGTTAGGGTTTCTTTAGGTAGTAGAGCAATCTGCTTACACTTAAACCTATCAACCCGCTCCTTTAATTTCAGTAGTTTTGTCTGCCAAGGGGATAGGGTTAAAATACTCTGTTAGCAGAGGCTCTACCGCTACTCTTACCAGAGCTCTCTCCATCATCCTTACCCTTGCTAAGCTGGAGCCGCCCCTCAATAGCCTTAAGCTGATCCTCTTTATTCAGATCCAGAATGAGAGAGCCTACCAAGCTCTGAGGCTCAGGTACATCCATATCAGTAGGATCTTTAGGGAAATACTGATAGGTAGTTTTCAGAGAGCCTTTAGCACCAGATCTCACAATCTTGATATTACGCTTAGTGAGATCCCCGTACTCAGAGGTAAGCCCAATCATCTGCTTAATATCAGTGAGCCCACGCTCCCAGAGCTGTACCTGCTTATCCTTATCTTTCTCATCCAGATTAACCATCTGGAGGAACATCCTCAGGCTAGGCTTGTTACCGCTCTTGCAAAGCTCACAGCCCTCACCCTTACAGAGTACAGTACGATCACGCCCAGAGCCGTCCACATCCAGCTTATGTACCTCAAAGATAGGAAAATCATAATCAGGCTCTCCAGTCTGAGGATCTACTCCTACCTCACCTTTATGGAGGAGGCGTACTACCGCACTATCCCCATCATCCTTAAGCTGAAACCAGCCAGTTTTAGAAAAACCGCCGTTATCATACTTCTTAATCAAATCCTGCAAACCCATAATCCTTTACCTCCTGTAAATTTATTGTTATGATTTATTCTTACAGCAGGGCTTTTACAGCCCCTACCATACTGCTAAGGGCAAACTGCTTAGTAATCTCTCTGCCTACCAGCACATCCGCCTTACGCTCATCACGCTTTACCAGCACGATAGCTTTACCTTTGATAATTGCTACCAGCGTACTCAATGCTCTCATGTTCATCCTCCCTTAACTTTCTGATATTTGCTATATTTCTGAGATACTTAACCTAATCAGAAAGCCATAGGATTTTTAGATTGCATATCCAGCCAATACAAACTTTTTGCGGATCTGCTTAAAGTAGTAGTTAGCTGTAGCAGGGGTACACTGTAAAGCCTTTGCTACCTCTCCCTTAGTACCGCCGCTCATGAGCACATTTACAGTAACTTGCTCTTTCTCATTGAGCCCCAGCGATCTCACCAGATCCATAAACTCCACAGCCTTAAAATCCTCACACTCTACAGTAAAGGAGCTATCTCCCTCAGATCCGCCCTCACGGTTAATCTCTGCAAGGCTCTCATAGCTAACAGGGGTAGAGCCTGTAAAGCGTTTCTTTCTGGTAGCCTCATTGTAGAGGCGGCTCAAGTGTTGCCTTACATACACCTTGAGGAGATTAGCAAAGGTAAGCCCTCTAGCCTCATCAAAATCCTCAATAGCCTTAAGCATCGGTATGTAAGCCTCACTGGTAAGATCCTCTAACTCAGAATTAGGAATACTATGTACAAACGGCTCCACCAGCATATACAAGAGCCCTTTGTTTTGCCGCATAAGCTCCGCTAAGTACCCCTCATCCCTTGTATCACGGTAACTAAGTACCAACTCCTCATTAGTGAGTTTCTTTCCTGTAAACATCCTGTATCCTCCTTTAATATCCTGTGAGATAGCTCTCCCAGCCATCTCCAAACCGCTTTACTAAGTCGTTAATGTCCTTGAGATCCGTATCCCAGCGGAGATTAGTAAACCTAAAGCCTTTAGGTATCAGCATCCGCTTGATCTGAGCCGCTCCCTTACGCCCTGCCTCATCGTTATCCAGAGCCAGCACAAACCGCCTAAAAGGTGTAGCCTCCAGCTCTTTACACTGAGCCTCAGAGATATGAGAGCCCATGATAGCTACCGCATACTTGCCATAGCCCACCAGAGATAAGGCATCAATCTCACTTTCAGTAATCCAGATCTCACTCTCATGGGTAGCCGCCCCCTGAGAAAACCGCCCATTACAGAGCTCCCAAAGCCCAAATATCTGAGAGGTTTTATCAATGTCCTTTGCATTGTAAAAATGCTTTCCTGTAATGCTCCGCCCCTTGTAGAAAACCACCTTACCGCTCATATCCCTTACGGGGAAAAGCACTACAGCCCCATCAGGATCAAACCCCAGCTTATAGGCATCAATGATCCAGTTAGGAAGAGCTCTCCGCTGTAGGTACTCACACGCTGGAGAGCTCTTAATGAGCTCCTGATAGTACCGCTCTACCTCAGCCTCATCCATGTAGGAGGCTTTCTGAGCTTGTCCTCTGTAGAGATTTAGCTCTAAGGGCTCCCTCTCCGCTGAGCCGTAGTTATACCGCCCCACCAGCCACTTAAAGCCTTGTACAGGGGAGGAAAGCCCTAGAAAATCTGCTACAAACTGAGGTAGATCCGCCGTGTAACCACAGGTGTAACAATGTACAGTACCAGCCTCAAACTTTCGGTTTTTATCAATCTTTTCTCTCAAGAGCACTCCACAGGAGGGCTTATTTTCTTTGCCGTTTTTGTGAAAAGGGCAAGTACACATAAGATCCGCCCCTGTGTTATTGATCTCTCTGAGTAAGCCATCCTCAAACCGCTCCAGCTTGAGATCCGCTACCACTTGCTCTACCGTAGCTACAATGGGAGTACCCCACACTGTAATCACTTTTTAGCTCCCTTTTTCGGAGCCGTGAGCTTGAGTACTACCACCTCTTGTACCTTGAGGCACTCAGATACAACCGCCTGAGGCAATCTACCAGCCTCTACCGCCACCATAGTCGCATCCTCATCCACAACCTCCTTAAAGCTGATACAATCCTCCAGCTTACGGCTATGGAGCTCACCTAAGAGCCGCTCCTCATCAATGCTCTTTCTCTGCTGAGTAATCCGCTCAAACAGATAACCCGCCTCATCGGTATGATCCTTTTCACCCGCCTCAGCCATAGCATCCTTGAGGAGCTTTTTGTACTTTTCCTCCTCTTTCTTTGCCTGTTCAAAGGCTAACTTTTTGCTCTTGTAGACCTCATAAAGCTCTTTAAGATCCATGTCCTTTACCTCCTGTAATAATGATATATCCTAAAATCTCTGTTAAACGGAGATTTATAGGCAAAAAATAATAGCAGAGGGGTAAAATCCCCCATTATAACCCCGCTTTCCTATATTATATCTCCGTTTAACAGAGAAGTCAATAGGTTTCTTTTAGTTTTTCTAAATTCTTTCTCAGTTTCTCTTTACATTCTTTAAGTTTTGCTGTATAATATAGGTATCCCCTCTAAGAGAGGAGGTGATACCATGAGTGAAGATCCTAGAGAGAATTTCCCAAAGGCTCTACAGTACTACATGAGCCTAAACGGAAAAAGACAACAAGACCTAATCAAGGATCTAGGCATCAGCTCAGCCACTCTCTCACAATGGGTAAATGGTAAGATGTTCCCCAGAATGGATAAGGTAGAGCTCTTAGCTAACTACTTCCGAATAACCAGCACAGATTTACTCACTGATCCATTTCAAAAGAAACAAACTACCTCAGATCCTCTCATAGTAGCTAAACTACTAGAGAGTAACCCATCCTTATCAGAGCTGTTAAGGCTACTGGTAAGATTAGAGGAGGCTGATCTAGCCTTGCTCAAGGGGATAGCTGAGAGAATACTCCAGCTACAACATAGGGGAGAGGAGCTTTAGGGCTCCTCTTTTCTTTTGCCCTAAATGCCTCCCAGCTCAGGCACTCTCTCCCTCATAGGGGTAGCGTTTCCCTCTTTCGTCCAATCCATATAGGCTAGAGGGATCTGGTAGAGCTCACTGAGTTTCTGAGCGTACTCCATCTTAGGAGCTGAGGCACCTTGCTCCCAGCGGATAATAGTTTGCTCTGTTACCCCCAGAGCCTTAGCCGCCTCTTTCTGAGTGTAGCCAGCCTGTACCCTGCAAGCGGCTAATCTCCATTTATCAATTAACATACCGCCGCCCTCTCTTTCTGGTAACGCTCCAGCTCCTCAGGGGTTACAACCGTTTTAGTAGTAGGCACCATGATAGTAACCTGAGTAGTAGCCATCTCCCCACGCTGGATTATTCTCTGTACAGTACGGCGGCTACAGCCTAAGAGCTGAGCTACCTCCTCTGTAGAGTAACCGTGTACCGCCTCAGGCTTAGGGCTCTCTACAGGCTCAGTATGAGCCTCAGGGAACATCTGGAGATACTTGCTCTTAAACTCCTCACTCTTTACGCCGATCACCCTACCAGCGATATACTCACAGCCTTTGAGAGTGATCTGGTATCCTGCCCTTGTTTTCCCCAGCCCATCCTTATAAGTACCCTCAATGAAGTACTCAGGAGCCGCCTCACCCAAAGTAGCTACATACTTTCTCACATCTCTCATAAAGTTATCATGCCTTTTACCCAGCATCTCAGCTACCGCTTTACTGTCTAATGTGCTCATAGCAAAAGCCTCCTTTCTGTAATAATAAATCTAAGCAGAAAAGGAGGCTTTTTTTAGAGAGCCACATACAAAATATTTAGTTTTTCTTTTTGTTAAAAACCGTAGTCCTTTTTACCGCCCTTATCCGCCTTGCCCTCTTTCTCCTCACCCTTAGTAGTTTTTTCCTCAGGGTTATCAGGGAGGAGGGGCTTAAGGTATCCAGTGTTAATATCCCAGATCATGAGTACCTCTTTGTTATTCAAGCCGTACCTGTTCTTTTTGAGGGCAATCTTAAGAGTACCATCAATCACGGAGAGGGAGAGTACTCTACTGGAGTTTTGCCCTACCAGATCACTCTCAGCCAGATCATGTAGCTCAGGGCTCTCTCCCTTTTTGCGGTTTTTCACAGCCTCTCTATTTGCCTGAGCTAAGAGGATAACAGGCTTTTTGAGCTCCTTACTCATCAAAAAGAGATCCTCTGAGATATTGCCATAGGCTATACGGGGTATATCTGCCTTTCTCTTATCGCTCATGAGGGAGAGCTGATCCACTACAATCATATCCGCCCCATGCTTTACAGCCAGCTCCTTAAGCTCATCCACATTAGGCTTACGCCCATTAAAATCATCTGGAGTAACCACTACAAAGCCGCTTTTCTGAGAGAGCTGATTGATATAATTCTCATAATCCTCAGCCAGATACCGCCCACCATCAGTATCAGGCTTTACCCCCAGAGTACCAGCACCATTAAGCAAGCCGCTGTTTGAAAAGTGCTTATTGAGAGTATCAAACCTAAAGCCTATGATCTCTCTACTCATCTCTCCAGAGTAAAAGAGGATCTTATACCCCAGATTATAGGCTACTGTAGCAAAGTACTCAGCCATCCAGCTTTTACCCACATTTGTACGCCCTGTGATTACCACCAGCTCCTCACCCCATAGCCAGCCATTAGTAAGCTCATCCAGCTTAGGGATACCAGTAGGAATACCAATAAGCCCCTTTACCTCACACCGCTTTTTATACTCTGCAAAGCGATCCTTAGCATTAGTGATAATATCATAGCCATCCTTATTACCGCTAACAGGTACATCAGCCTCAAGCTGAGCAATTTGCTCTTTGAGGTAAGAGATAGCATCAATACTATCCTCCCTCACACGATCCGCCGCATTTTGGATAATCGGTACTATCTTTGTGTAAGTGTAAGCCTCTTTGAGCTTATATACCAGATAATCCATACTCTCAGATACCTCAAGCATCTGAAACTCTCTAAACTCAGAGAGAAAAGTAATCTTATCAGGTACTTGCTTATACTCCTCATAGTGCTTAAGGATAAAAGCAATCTCATCCCCACAGGTAAGAAACATCTCAGGGCTCACGCTGTTAGTATGTAACACATCTAAGCTACCGCCCTCTAAGAGCTTGCTTATGATACTTTGCTCAATCATGCCAGCCATTAGATACCCCTCCGATCCTTACCAGTGATCTCCACAATCTGAGAGCACCCTAGCACTCTGCTAGCTATACGCTCCTCAAACTGAGATACCAGCTCATTAGGGGAGAGATTACTGGTATAAATCGTGCTGAGCCCTCCGCTCACTCTGGTATTGATGATACTTACCAGCCGCTCTCTTACCCACTCTGTAACCTTTTCAGCCCCTATATCATCAATAATCAGGAGCTTACACCTTTTCAGCATCTCCAGCACCTCAGCAAAATCCTCATCAGGATTACTATAGGAGTTTCTGAGATCCTCAAGAAAAGTAGGAGTGTAGATATAAAGCCCCTCATTTTCTAAGCCGCTCTCAAAGGCTACCTTACGGAAATAATAGCCCATGATCTTACAAGCCCATGAGGTTTTACCACACCCTGTACTTTTTCCCCAGATATAAAGATTTTTCCCCTCTGAAACATTCTGTACAATGTGCTCCTTAAAATCATTGAGCCTCTCAAAAGCCTCTACATCTCCCTCATCAGGAGTAAGAGGCATTGAATAGCTATAAGTTACTGGTATCCTGCTGAGCCGATAAAGAGCCCTGAGCACACGATACCCACCGCATACCTCACTACACTCAGCTCTATCTTTTTTGCAATAATCCTCTGCATAGCACCGCACCGCTAAAACCTCCTCACATATAAGGTACCTCATACCTTTTACCTAACCTAATCACGCTGGAGGCAAAAAATTAGAGGAGAGTTTTTAAGCTCTCCTCCAATCTCAGTACACTAGCGGCTTACCATCTGTACCAGTAGCCAGCTTATCTTTATCAGGATCAAACCTCTCCATAGAGGCTCTAGGCTTACTATCAGGTTTCTTTTTCAACTTGTACAGATCTTTCCACCCTGCATCAATACTCTGATCCACGATAGCCAGAGCCGCCTCAGGGCTTTCCCCAGCATTATCTCTTAAGATACTAGCCCATCTCTCAAGGGTTTTATACTGAAAACCTACCCCTCTATTTTTACAAGCCTTTACCCACTTTATCAGAGCCTCCCTGATATACTCATTCTCTGGAGCATTAAATACCTCATCATAACTAGGGCTCTTTTTTGAGGCTCCGCCCTTTTCCGTAGGAAAAGGTTTATCTTTTTGTTTCTGAGTATTCTTTTGTAGATTAGTATTTAGGTACGGATTTTTTTCCGTACCCCTGTCGGATTTTTTTCCGTACCCTGTCGGATTTTTTTCCGAGAGGGGTATAGGGGTATCAGTTATCAGAGCCAGATAGTTTTTACCTAACTTGTAGAAAGAATAAGTACCAGCCTCTTTTACAGTGATATGCTCTAGTACATCTTTCTCTACCAGCCCTTTTAACCGCCTGTACAGAGTATCTTTAGTGATACTGAGTATGGGGAGATCCTCTAGCAAGCCCTCATACTTGATCCAGTAATACTCTTTACCCTCTATATTCCGCTTGAGCATCTTATCAGTACCAGCAAAATCTACAAACCAGCGGAGGATAATAAGATCAGCTACACAGAGCCCCAGCTCTACCGCCTTAGCTTGATTAAAGCCCTCTATTGTGTATTTCATCCATTATCCCTCATTTCCTCATACTTGAGTATTCTGCTTTTACAGAGCTCAGTACCGTTACCCTCAGGGCAATCCCCAAAAAGCTCTTTACATTTTCCACAGCTAAAAAACTTAGGTATTGTATCCTCCGTTTCAAGGGTACATAGTACATTAAAGAGCTCATCATCTGAGCAATTAAGAACATACTCAGAAATTTCTCTCCGCAAATCATGATTTCTTACAATACGCTTACTCACAGTTTCACCTCCAGAAAAAGGGGAGGGGCAAAGTGTTACCCCCCCCCCTGTGAGTTTTAGTCCATCTCAGAGATTACCTTTTCGATATTCTCACATACCTCATCAAAAGCCTGTTTGATGATAGCCCCACGCTGAGTAGGATCAGTGCCGCCATCAATAGCGATATTCATACGCACAGTAGGCTTACACCAGATCCCGCTCTTGTTTTGTACGCTCATCCCCAGCTCAATCTCCAGAGCTGATACCCTTGCTGTAAAGTTATCCTTTGCCATTTTCATTACCTCCAGTGATTTCTTTTAGATTTTTCTCACGCCGTTTCATACGGCGGTTATACTCTGCTACTGAGATCCCCAGCTTTCTAGCCGCTACCTTTTTGTAAACCAGAGTACCCTCAGCTTTCGCTTTCTGCCTCTCCAGTTTCCTCTGCAAACCGCTCACGCCTATCATCCTCCAACTCTTTCAGACTGTGAAAAACCTCTTTATCAGTTTCGATCAGGGTTTCCTTGTCATGAGGGCAAATCATAACGGTAATATCACAGGAGTTAGAGCTAAACTTTTTCAGCTTAGGATCACCGTAGCTCAGCCCCTCCGCCTTAGTCCCTAGAGCCTCAGAGATAATATCCTCAAGGCTCTTACCGTTTACCTCCAGCCCAAAGCCGCTATCCCGTACCTCTGCATGAGTAAAAACGAGTTTTAACATATACGCTCCTCCTAACATGATTTCTTTCTCTTTTAGAGATACTTAACCTAATCAGCTAAGAGGGGATTTTTTAGATAGCCCCTGAGTATTCCTCAATTTTAGGCAAAAAAAATAGAGAGGAGCTTTTTGCCCCTCTCTTTGAGTAATTACTTACCTTTTCTCCGTTCCCTCACCGACAATAAAGCATACTGCTTAATCTGAGTAAGAGCATCCTCATCCCAATATCTGTACCCATTATCATCTCTGGTACTAGCGGGGATAGCCCCAGCATCCTCCCAAAGGCGGATAGTTTGAGTGGATACCTCACACAAAGTAGCTACCTCTTTTCTGGAGTACACCCTCTTACCAGTATTCTCATCTATAGTAATCACTTTCATGTAATCAGCTCTCCTTTCTCCATAATATTATATACCCCCTGTATCATAATTTCAAGAGTTTATTGAGTATTTGCCTAACATCTGCCTTAGATCCTTTACCGTCTACAATCCGCTCAAAGAGATCCTTATTATCAATCAGGTACTCCTCAATACCCTCATCTACCGTACCCTTAGCCACCAGAGAAATTACATTGACTGTACCAGCCGTGCCTATTCTGTGAGCCCTATCCTCAGCCTGAGCATTATCTCCGCTATTCCATTTCTTATCAATGAAAAACACATAGGAGGCTTTATTGAGAGTAAGCCCTGTACCCATAGCATCAATAGTACCAATAGCCAGCTTACAAGAGGGATCATTTTGAAAACGCTCTACCTCTTTGAGCCTATCCTCTGGAGATACATCCCCTGTAATGTAAATAGGGTTATACCGCTGGAGAGCTTTATGGTACACCTCAGTTATTTTAGACCACTGAGAGAAAATGATAGCTTTATAGCCGTTAGGGATAATCTCCTCACTGAGCATATCCTCCAGCCGCTCTAGCTTAGGATTTTCCTCTGTAAAGAGCCCCCCTGTTAATTGCCTCAGCCTGAGGGTACAGCTAAGAGGATTTACAGATAACAAGATATTCTCCAGATCCGCTATGATCCCATTTTTAATATCCCTGTATATGAGCTGTTGCTTACTGGTAAGCTCCACATACTCAGTACTATGCACTTTAGGCGGCAAATCCAAAACCTCATCCTTACGCCGCCTCAGCATTACACTACTGAGCTCAGCATTGAGGCTCTCAAGGTTTTTATGTCCTACCACCTTATAGCCGCCATACCCACCCATGATACAGTAGGTATTTTTGAAACTGTAAAAGCTCCTCTTTTCAACCCCTAGCCATGTGAGGATATTCCAGAGATCCTCCGCCTTATTCATAGGTGTACCAGATAGCCCTATTCTGATAGGAGTTTTAAGCGTTCTCAGAGCCTTTCCCTGTTGACTTTGACCATTCTTAGCCTTATGTATCTCATCAACGATTACAGCCCCAATATAGCCCTCTCTGATACCGTCATAGAGGGTATCCTGTATCTGTTCTTTCCTAAGGCTCTCAATATTGATAATCCCAAAGTAATGAGGGCTTTTATACCACTCATAGAGCTGAGAGGCTCTGAGATCCATTGTTTTACCGTCTATCATACAGGAGCTCTCTTTAGAGTGGATCTGGATCTCTTTCTCCCAATTATACTTTACAGAGTTTACCCCGCATACTATCAGGGTTTTTACAAGCTCATGCTTTCTAGCTACACAAATATCAATACTCTCCTTAGTTTTCCCTAAGCCTTGCTCATCACCGATCAGGATCATATCCTTTTGTAGCCCAAAATTGAAAGCCTCAATTTGATGAGGGAGGGGCTCTGTAGTAAAATCAAAATCCACTACAGGCTTGATACCCTCAAGCCGCTCCTGAGTAGCCGCCCTCCGATCCTCTACCTCTTTAGTTTTGAGAGCTCCTGTTATCGCCTCATCCGCATCAATATTACTGAGCCCCACCTTTTCAATGAGGTTAGGTAACTCATAATCAGGGATCTCCCAAGCTCTCTCCTCAGGCAAGTACCGCCTCTGAGCCAGCTCTTTTACCTTTGCCACTGTTCTAGGATCATACCGAAAAGAGATCATATAGGCATTATCAAAATAAGTACCTTTTTCTAGTCGCTGTACTCTTATCATAAAAAATTACCTCCTGTGAAAGTCTTAAATAACTTAATCACAGGAGGCTTATACTTTTAGATAACCCCTATATAAATCAGGCTACTAGCTGTACATAAAGATCCATAGTACGCCATGTATAATTATCTCCATACTCATAGGAGGTTAGATAGTAGATATTTTCAGTTTGTATCTTGAGCCATTT
>ENA-UOIV01000263-UOIV01000263.1-human-gut-metagenome-genome-assembly--contig:-C59-NODE-263-length-61834-cov-13.969245_pt1 | contig 61834 bp, 37 predicted proteins | sample MGYA00242333_ERZ723880 | MGnify/ENA metagenome assembly ERZ723880 | reverse complement strand
TCGGGGCTTTGTCCATAAAAAAAAGAAGATGTGCATTTTGACACACCTTCTTTTTCACACACAGCGAATCATAGTTAGAGGTTATCGGATTGAAGAAGTGGAATGCACATCCTTCGCCTTTTCCGGCACTCCTACCGGATGGTCGAAATCAAGAACGATCACTCTTCCTTCTCCATTTTCTTTTGAATTTATAGTAACTTTAAAACCTTTCATCGTAGTTTCACCATCCTCTTCCGTCGGATAGAAATCTTCCAAATTATAGGAAACCCGTCCCCATCCCCAATAACCGGTCACATCATCATACGTATTATAACGCAACTCCAGATGAACATAACCGTCTTCAGCAACATTTACCGTCTCCGGCGCCGATGGATCACCAGGTTCACCAGGTTCAGTCGTATCCATCAGATTCTGAACAAGGCTGATACGATGTTTCGTCGAACGAGGCAGGTTCTGATGGAAAATAACATTCAGGTATTTCCCCCCTAGCCACATATCACCTTGATAAATCACAATCGGATCATTTCCAAATTCCTCCTCTTCTTCCGTAGTTTTCATTTCTTCCACCCCTTTAGTCAAGACATCCTGAATGCCTTCCATTTTTACCTGAACGCCCTTTTCGTCTTTCATATCAGCCAAAGGATTAAAGAATGCAACCACCCGTTCACCATCTACCGGTCTGTACCAAGGAATGGAAGAGCTGACCGGATCGATGATTCCCCAACGGTCACCCTCCAGGAAATAACCGCCGCCACCGGTTGTACGTACGGTCGCCCAGTCCCAACTGAAATCTCCGATAGAATAATAATCGTCGTCATCGTCACATGACTGCAACATTGGCACCAATGCCAACAATAGAATTCCTAAAAGCCATTTAAATTTTTTCATGTTAGATCCTTTCTTTTTTAACCTTCTGTCTTATAAATAAAAAAGCCGTGCAAATATTGCATCGGCTTTACGTTTATTCAGAAAAAGAAAGTTATTTTTTCAACAGCTCCAACATCTTGCGCGCCGCATGACGAGGAGCGCCTGCCGGACCTAGCCGTTCAGCCATACGCTCATATTCCGCCAGCATTTCACGCCTGTACTTGTCATCTTCAAGAATCTTTTCCAGTTCACTCTGCATATTCTTCACAGTCATCGTATCAGCCACCAATTCCTTCACAACCTCACGATCCGCAATCAGATTGACCAAAGAAATGAACTTCACCGTCAGAATATGACGCCTCAAGAACGAAATCACTTTTCCAATCGGAGTGTGATAACAAACGACCTGTGGAACTCGGAACAACGCCGTTTCAAGGGTAGCCGTCCCCGAAGTAACCAAAGCCGCATCCGCGTGTTGCAGCAGACGATAAGTCTGACCAAAAATAATTTTCACCTTCGACTCTCCTATATACTGTTCGTAATATTCAGGAGCAATGGAAGGAGCGCCAGCCAGAACAAGTTGGTAGCCGGGGAAAGCAGAAGCCGCCTTCAACATATCCGGCAAGTTATCTTTTATCTCCTGCTTTCTGCTTCCTGCCAAAAGTGCAATAATCGGTTTATTCTCCAACTGATTATCCGCAATAAACTCAGCCGTATTTTTCGGATGCGCTTCCTGATAGGCCGTCACTTCATCCACCGTAGGATTCCCCACATAATGGATAGGATAGTGATGCTTTCCTTCAAAGAACTCCACTTCAAAAGGAAGAATGGAGAAAAGCTCGTCCACATCACGCTTTATATTCTTGATACGGTATTCTTTCCAAGCCCATATCTTCGGAGAAATATAATAATATACGGGAATCTGCGTCTTTGCGTGGACAAACTTGGCGATATCCAGATTGAATCCCGGATAATCTACCAAAATGACAACATCCGGATTCCAGGAAACGATATCTTCCTTGCAACGTCTCATATTGGCAAAGATAGTACGCAGATGGAGCAACACCGGAACAAATCCCATATAAGCCAACTCCTTATAATGTTTCACCATCGTACCGCCTACGGCAGCCATCAGATCACCGCCGAAAAAACGAAATTCAGCTTGAGGATCTTCCACCTTCAAAGCTGCCATCAGATGAGAAGCGTGCAAGTCACCGGAGGCTTCGCCCACAATCAGATAATACTTCATAGAGTTGAGAGTTGAGAGTTGAGAGTTGAGAGTTGGTAGGGATAGATGACCAATAGAGTGTCATGCATTCTTTTTCAACTTTCAATTTTCAACTAATTAAACCATTTATTAAGTTCATCAATAAAGTGATATGCCGTCACATCGACAGTCGTCGGAGTGATGGCCACGTAGCCGTTTGCTAACGCCCAATGGTCGTTCTTTTCATTTTCAGGTTCGTGATCGGTAAATTCACCTGTCAGCCAGAAATAATTCGGATCGCTCAGACGGGGGCAAGCAGCCCACTCGTTCGTCCAACACCCTTTGGCCTGTTCACAAATCTTTATTCCTTTTATATCAGCCGTATCCGGGAAATTCACATTCAAGCAAGTCAAAGGAGGAAGTCCTTTTTCCAGTACCATCGCGGCAATCTTGCGTATATAAGGTCCCGCAGCCTCAAAATCCGCATCGGGAGCATGATTGCACAAAGAGAATCCAATGGAAGGAATCCCATTCAGACAACCTTCAAACACAACTCCCATCGTACCTGAATAATGTACATTGGTAGCCGAATTATCCCCATGATTAATACCACCCACTACCAAATCCGGTGTCCGGTCGAGTACTGGATTCCGAGCCAGTTTAATGCAATCGGTCGGGGTTCCCGAACATTTGTATACAGTCAGCCCAACTTCTTTTTTGACCAATTGATAATGAACAGGTTGTGTCACCGTAAGCGCGCATCCGCTACCGGAACGTGGTGAATCCGGTGCCATTACCACGATTTCTCCTAATGGACGGAGAAACTTAACCAACTCACTAATACCTTTAGCCATAATCCCGTCATCATTTGAAACGAGTATCAACGGCCTCTTATTTTCCATATATTCAATCCTTTCCTTTTTTAATTATTCGCACAAAAGTAGCAAAAAGAAGCCGGAATGCCAACATTGGTCAAATATAATCCTTTGAAGTTTCGTAAGTTCAACCGACAAACTCAATCCGCCTGCGGTCATTTTCCGGTTAGAACGACTTTCTCAGCCGAATACAAGCCGGACATTGAGTTATTCATGAGGCTTGTTTAATACATTATACAGCTTGCTTAATACATTTATACGGTAGATTTAATGTATTTAGACGGTAATAACAACTCGTTTTACGTATATGAACCATTCGGTTCACGTACGAAAACCTGAAAGTCCACGTACATCATCCGAACGAATCACGTACGTGAAACGGGAACGCAGTGCCTACCAAATACATTAGCAGTGCCCTGTCTGTACGTTACATCTACCGGCTTTGGCTTTAAATACCGCATCATATACAGAGAACATAACCACTAAACAACTACTTCATTCAGAAGAAAACACAGCAAAAGCTCAATCTTCCGGTCAAAAAGGGCTTTCTTAATACATAGGAATACAAAAGTCAGATTACGCATCAAAACACTAATAATCAATCATATAATACACGCAAATGCCCAAAAAGTAATGGATTAAGGTGATAATAAAAGGCTTTATTTTTCCTGTTATCACCTTATTATCACTCGCTATTATCACCAAATTGCATTTGACTATCAGCATGTTAAGCCTAAAAAGTGACAAGTGACAGTAAAAAGAGAGTTTTAAAACTCTATGAAAGCAGCGGAATCTCCTCCTCCCCCACCCGTTTACAAATCTTAATCTTCTGCAAGCGAGCAAAAAAAGGAATAGATATCCAATATAAATATGTATATTTGCAAACTCATAAAGAGAAAAACAGATGACGAACCTGCAAGATTTTGTAACTGTTTCGTCCGACAGTTATTAACAAAACAGGTGACTTATCAACAGAAATTGCAAAGTTTCTCTTTTTTCGTAGGCGCTCTAAGGATTTATCACTTATTTCGCTGCCAATAAATTTAGAGAATATGGGAAAAATTATTGCTTTGGCCAATCAAAAAGGTGGTGTAGGAAAGACAACGACTACGATTAACCTCGCAGCCTCACTTGCCACACTGGAAAAAAAGGTACTCGTGATAGATGCCGACCCGCAGGCTAATGCCTCTTCCGGACTGGGAGTAGACATTAAGCAGTCGGAATGCACTATCTATGAATGTATTATTGACAGAGCCAACGTACAGGACGCTATCCTCGACACGGAAATCGATTCTTTAAAAGTAATCTCTTCGCACATCAATCTTGTAGGAGCAGAGATTGAAATGCTGAACCTCCCAAACCGCGAAAAGATTCTGAAAGAAGTGCTCACTCCTTTGAAGGAAGAATATGACTATATCCTGATAGACTGCTCGCCTTCATTGGGACTTATCACCATTAATGCCCTGACAGCGGCAGATTCCGTGATTATCCCCGTACAAGCCGAATATTTCGCTCTTGAGGGTATCAGCAAGCTGCTGAACACGATCAAAATCATCAAATCAAAACTGAATCCGGCTCTAGAAATCGAAGGATTCCTCCTTACGATGTACGACTCACGTCTGCGTCAGGCCAATCAGATCTACGATGAGGTGAAACGCCACTTCCAGGAATTGGTGTTCAACACCGTTATCCAACGAAATGTCAAACTGAGCGAGGCTCCCAGCTACGGTGTTCCGACCATTCTTTATGATGCGGATTCCACCGGCGCCAAGAACCACCTGGCTCTTGCTAAAGAGATTATCAACCGAAATAAATAAAAGAAGAAGATATGGCAACACAGAGAAGAAATGCATTAGGACGCGGACTTGACGCCTTGCTCTCGATGGATGATGTGAAAACCGAAGGTTCTTCTTCCATTAATGAGATAGAACTGGCAAAGATTGCTGTCAATCCCAACCAGCCCCGTCGTGAGTTTGACGAAACAGCTTTACAGGAACTGGCTGATTCGATTGCCGAAATCGGTATTATCCAACCGATCACCTTACGCAAAATATCGGACGATGAATATCAGATCATTGCCGGAGAGCGTCGTTACCGCGCTTCACAAAAGGCCGGACTGAAAACAATTCCCGCTTACATCCGCACTGCCGACGACGAGAACATGATGGAAATGGCGCTGATTGAAAACATCCAGCGTGAAGACTTGAATGCCGTAGAAATCGCACTTGCCTACCAGCACCTGCTTGACCAATACGAACTGACCCAGGAACGCTTGAGCGAACGTATCGGCAAGAACCGGACAACCATCGCCAACTATCTGCGTTTGTTGAAACTGCCCGCTCCCATACAGATGGCTTTGCAGAACAAGCAGTTGGACATGGGACATGCGCGTGCGTTGATTTCACTGGGTGATCCGAAACTGCAAGTTAAAATATTTGAGGAAATACAAGAACACGGATATTCAGTCCGCAAAGTAGAAGAAATTGTTAAATCATTAAGCGAAGGAGAAGCTGTGAAAAGCGGTACGCGGAAAATAACTCCGAAGCGTGCCAAACTTCCGGAAGAGTTCAACTTACTGAAGAAACAACTCTCAGGCTTTTTCAATACCAAGGTACAACTCACCTGCTCCGAAAAAGGGAAAGGGAAAATCAGCATTCCTTTCGGCAACGAGGAAGAGCTGGAACGTATCATGGAAATCTTCGACACGCTAAAGAAGTAAATGACAAGAAAAAGTAAGAAATATCAGTTACTCGTCATCACCCTGCTTCTCTGTATTTTACAGGTGGCAGGGATTGATGTGTATGCACAGTCCACTGTCACCCCGATGAAAAGGGACACGACTATCACGCAACGGGAAGCCCCGAAAGCCCGTGCCCGCAGACATCGTGAACCGGCTGTACAAGATTCTTTGAAGAAAGACTCGATCCGGATTGTCCCCTCCAAAGAGCTTGTACCCCTCGACAGCCTATCGGCCGCCAGCATACAAATAGCCGACAGTCTGGATGCAGCCAACAAGAAAGAATTGAAAAAGATTGAGCAGCCGGCATCCATCATGGTTAAGGCAGACAGCGTGCCGCCCGCAAAGGATATCAATAAAAAGATATTCATCCCGAATCCGACCAAAGCAACTTGGCTGGCAGTCGTATTTCCCGGCGGCGGACAGATTTACAACCGCAAGTACTGGAAACTACCTATTATATATGGAGGATTTGCCGGATGTGCATACGCGTTGAGTTGGAATGGCAAGATGTATAAAGACTACTCACAAGCCTATCTGGACATTATGGACAGCAATCCGAATACAAAAAGTTACGAAGACTTGTTGCCGCCCAACGCCACCTACAACGAAGAGCAGTTGAAAAATACAATAAAACGAAGAAAAGATATGTTCCGTCGTTATCGGGACCTCAGCATATTTGCATTTATCGGAGTTTACTTGATCTCTATCATCGACGCATACGTAGATGCGGAGTTGTCCAACTTCGATATCACCCCCGACCTGAGTATGAAAGTAGAACCGGCTGTTATTGACAATAACAACCAATTCCGCTCTACCAGTTTGAAGAACAAATCGGTGGGATTGCAATGTGTATTACGATTTTAAAAAACACAATTTAGATTGATCTTATTATTGAAGCATGAAGAAATTAGTTAACTATTGTTCGATGATTTTCCTTTTACTAGTGGCAACATCGCAAGTAAAAGCGCAAAGTGTAGATGTAGTGATTCGTGAAAATGGAACTGAGCGCAAAGAGAGCATTGACTTGCCTAAAAGTATGACATACCCGCTCGACAGCCTGTTGAATGACTGGAAAGCCAAAAACTATATTGACTTGGGTAAAGATTGCAGCACAGCGGAAATCAACCCTCTGTTCAGCGATTCGGTTTACATCGACCGTTTGTCGCGCATTCCGGCTGTCATGGAAATGCCCTACAACGATATCATACGCAAATTTATCGATATGTATGCAGGACGTTTGCGCAACCAGGTTTCTTTCATGTTAAGCGCTTGCAACTTCTATATGCCGATTTTCGAGGAAGCATTAGATGCATACGGACTTCCATTGGAGCTGAGATACCTTCCGATTATCGAATCCGCGTTGAATCCTTCAGCCGTATCGCGTGCCGGAGCTTCCGGTTTGTGGCAATTCATGATCGGTACGGGAAAGATTTACGGACTGGAGTCGAATAGTCTTGTGGACGAACGTCGCGACCCAATCAAGGCGACTTGGGCTGCCGCACGCTACCTCAAAGAGATGTATGATATTTACGGTGACTGGAATCTCGTGATTGCAGCCTATAATTGCGGTCCCGGCACTATCAATAAAGCAATCCGCCGCGCCAATGGTGAAACCGACTATTGGAAGATTTACAATTACCTGCCCAAAGAAACACGCGGATATGTACCGGCCTTTATCGCAGCCAACTATGTGATGACTTATTATTGCGATCATAACATCTGCCCGATGGAAACCAACATTCCGGCAAGCACGGATACCGTACAAGTCAACAAGAATCTGCACTTCGAGCAAATAGCCGACTTGTGCAACGTTCCGTTGGACCAAATCAAAAGTCTGAACCCGCAATATAAGAAACAAATCATTCCGGGTGATAACAAACCGTATACCCTCCGCCTACCGATCGAAGCCATCAGCACTTTTATCGACAGGCAGGATACAATTTTCGCACATCGTGCGGATGAATTGTTCCGCAACCGTAAGACCGTTGCCGTGAAAGAGATCAGTCCTTCTACACGCAGGGCTGCGACAGCAGTTGCAGGTAAAGGGAAACCAACCTATTACAAGATAAAAAGTGGTGACACTTTATCGTCCATTGCCGAGAAATACGGAGTCAGAGTTAAGGATATACAGCGATGGAACGGAATGTCTAACACGAAGATTGCAGCAGGAAAACGATTGAAAATATACAAATAAACAGTTTCCCGCTTGCACCGTTCGGAAATTTGCTTATTTTTGCAAAACTAAGCAAATGAGAGGATAACAATTATGGATAATCTGCCCCCAAAAGAAATAGCTGATGAAGATATGATCAATCAGGCGTTCCAGCAACTACTGAATGATTATCTCAGCACAAAACATCGCAAGAAAGTTGAAATCATCACGAAAGCTTTCAACTTCGCCAATCAAGCGCATAAAGGTATAAAACGCCGTTCGGGCGAACCTTACATTATGCACCCGATTGCCGTGGCAAGTATTGTATGCAACGAAATCGGTTTAGGTTCGACCTCCATCTGCGCAGCCTTATTGCACGATGTGGTAGAAGATACCGACTACACCGTTGAAGATATTGAAAACATCTTCGGGCCGAAGATTGCCCAAATCGTAGACGGACTGACCAAGATATCCGGTGGAATATTTGGCGACCGCGCCTCAGCACAAGCAGAGAACTTCAAAAAGTTACTGCTTACCATGTCAAATGATATCCGGGTTATCCTTATCAAGATAGCCGACCGTTTGCATAATATGCGCACACTCGGTTCGATGTTGCCCAACAAGCAATATAAGATTGCGGGTGAAACGCTCTATATCTACGCTCCGCTGGCCAACCGTCTGGGGCTCTATAAGATAAAGACCGAGCTGGAAAACCTGAGCTTCAAATACGAACATCCCGAAGAATATGCGGAGATAGAGGAAAAGCTGAACGCCACAGCCGCCGAACGCGATAAGGTCTTTAATGATTTCACGGCCCCTATCCGTACACAACTCGATAAGATGGGATTGAAATACCGGATTCTCGCCCGTGTAAAATCAATCTATTCCATCTGGAACAAGATGCAGACCAAGCATGTTCCTTTCGAAGAGATCTATGACTTGCTGGCGGTCCGGATTATTTTCGAGCCCCGCAATATGGAAGAGGAGCTCAATGATTGTTTTGACATCTATGTATCTATCTCCAAAATATATAAGCCGCACCCGGATCGCCTGCGTGATTGGGTAAGCCATCCCAAAGCAAACGGTTATCAGGCATTGCACGTGACTCTTATGGGTAACAACGGGCAATGGATCGAAGTCCAGATCCGTAGCGAACGGATGAACGACGTTGCCGAACAAGGCTTTGCAGCACATTGGAAATACAAAGAAGGAGGAGGCAGCGAGGATGAAGGAGAACTGGAAAAATGGTTGAAGACCATTAAGGAAATATTGGATGATCCGCAACCGGACGCCATCGACTTCTTGGACACTATCAAACTGAACTTATTTGCTTCCGAAATATTTGTGTTCACACCCAAAGGGGAACTAAAGACTATGCCGCAGAATTCAACGGCACTCGACTTCGCATTCTCCCTGCATACCGACATCGGCAGCCATTGTATCGGCGCTAAAGTCAATCACAAATTAGTGCCGCTTAGTCACAAGCTGCAAAGTGGAGACCAAGTTGAGGTATTAACTTCTAAATCGCAACGTGTGCAACCGCAATGGGAAGTCTTTGCGACCACCGCCCGCGCCCGCACTAAGATAGCGGCAATTCTCCGCAAAGAGCGCAAAGCCAATCAAAAGATAGGTGAAGAGCTACTGAATGAGTTCTTGAAAAAAGAGGAAATACGACCGGGAGAAGCTGTCATCGAAAAGTTGCGCAAGTTCCATAACGCCAAGAATGAGGAAGAACTGTTGGCAGCGATTGGCAGCAAAGCAATCATTCTGGGGGAAGCTGACAAGAATGAACTGAAAGAAAAGCAGACCAGCAACTGGAAGAAATACCTTACTTTCTCTTTTGTCAACGGCAACAAAGACAAGCAGCAAGAGGAGAAAGAACCTCAGGAAAAAGAGAAGATCAACCCGAAAGAAGTGCTCAAACTGACAGAAGAGAGTTTGCAGAAAAAATATATCATGGCAGAATGCTGCCACCCTATTCCCGGTGATGACGTATTGGGATATGTGGATGAGAACGACCGGATTATCATTCATAAACGCCAATGCCCCGTTGCCGCCAAGCTGAAGAGCAGTTACGGCAACCGCATATTAGCCACAGAATGGGATACCCACAAAGAACTGTCATTCCTCGTATATATATATATAAAAGGTATAGACAGCATGGGACTGTTGAACGAAGTGACACAAGTTATCTCCCGGCAGCTTAATGTGAATATCCGCAAGCTGACCATCGAAACCGAAGACGGTATATTTGAGGGTAAAATACAGCTATGGGTTCATGACGTGGAGGATGTAAAGACTATCTGCAACAATCTGAAAAAGATTCAGAATATCAAACAGGTGAGCCGTGTAGAAGAGTAATAACACCTACACAGCTCACTAAAGGACAGTGAATACTAAAGAATATTTACGCTGATAGGTACTGAATACCCATTAGAAAAACGAATAAAGAATACTCCCCGATAACTCTTTCCTTCGCTCGCTTTTGTGTTGAAAAGTATGGAGAAAGAGCTATTTGGTATTATTTTACCACATTGCTCCGTTTCAAAAGCGAACCAATCCATATCGTTATTTTTGGTTAACCGATAACTCAAATTATCAGGAATCTTGCCAACTTTGACTTCGACCTTTCCAGTGTCCTGGGATGACATTACAATTTTATACTTATCCACTTGTACATCTATCGGACGATGCGGTATCAAAGAAGAAGCCCCATACGCTAATGCTCCCAAATCGACAACACCTTCAACTCCTTCGGAAATATTGCACTGAGATTGTCCCTTACCTCTTGCCGGACTCTCAGGCAAAAGAGTAAAAACTCCGGCATCCGCCTGAACGAATAACGGATCTCCATATATAGCATGCTGTTCACACCCTATACTTTTCAGACGTGCTGTCCCCTTTTTATCCTTCTTGTTTTCATCATAAAAGAGATCATAGTCAAAATGATTATTAGGATGAGAATGGGATTCATAAATACCACACCCCCTAGCCTTAGGATTACTTTCTTTACGGTTGAAAAACAGATTATTCCTGCTATATCCCTGAAACATTCCCCGGTCAACATCACCACCATATCCTACACTCGAAATACAATTCCCGGATATATGGAAAGTATTGTTGATAAAATAATGCAGCCCATGCGAATACATGGTCCCTCCCCCATTCTTAATACCATAACTATATTCTCTATTACTATCCCCCAAGTTAAAGATGACATTTCTTATTAGATAGGAGGGCCCTTTCATATTAGGAGCTGTACTAATCCCTACTCTCACTTGTTCGATTCGATTATTATAAAGCCTTATATTACACTGCCCGCCATCCATCTCCAAGCCGTCATCTTGTGAGAAAGCCAAATAGTTTCCATAAACATCAGCATCCGTATTCATTCCCCCATCTATCTTTCCATTATTAAAGCCTCCAAGAAGATCATGTAAACGATGATGATCCATTCCGACAACATCATTGTACCGAATCACCAACCCACCACGGCTTCTCATGTAGATACCTTGCGGTCCTTGAGGATGCCAGAAACGATAAGGGATTCCTTTAGCCCGTCCAATCTCACGGATCCCATGCCAAGCATTGGAATGACCATTCGGATCATGGATATAGCACCGTTCAACAACAATATCCTTAGGCCCTGGTACTTTTCCTACTGTTCCCAAATAAATGCCTGCATCATTGCGGATGACAACTCCTTCTTCATCAATAAAACACGCGTTATCCCTTTTATACTTAACGGCCGGATAATTAATAGAATCCTCCAGATGTACCTGATCGACCGCAACACGCCCCCACGCAGAAATATCCGCACCGACTATCCTGACATTCTCACAATTCTCACGAATAGCCACCGCATCGATCTTCCCCCCTTTTACAACAAAATTTTCCAATATGAGATACCTACAATCGTCAACTTCGAGCGCTTGCCTGTAAGTAGAAGATACCTCAATAGGAACGTCTCCTATAATCTTAATCCATCCATCGGCACGTCCTTTTATTCCCTTCAACACAACTCCTGAACCGGCCTTGTACTCTTTCAACTCACTCAATTTCCACTCTTTTTTAATAGGAGGACAAGAGTTCCAAGTAACAAAATCCCCCTTTTTGGCCGTAATCCATTTATTCTTACGTTTTTTCTCCAAACGAACATCATACTCAGTATTCTCTTTCAAGTTCATAATAGATCCTCTCAACTGAAAACGTTGAATATCATAATAAGGAGGAAAAGCCTCACACCACTGAGATTCATTTTTTGCTTTATATAAAAGACGAAAAACATCGGATGTATTCCACGCTTTATCAAAAGTAACATCGAATACAGAATCGCAATAATAACTACAATTCTCAAATGTAGGAATCAATCTCAACTTTTGTTGTCCGGACATACGCATCCAAGAGAAAACAAAAATGAAACATACTATGGAAATTAAACGCAAACGACTCATATTAATATCTTTTTAATTACTTATTCTTCTAACTTGGCAACATCCGCCTCATGCAGTTCTATCCCGGCCAAAATAAAAGGAGCAATTCCTTTCGGATCATTCTCTACAATCTTTTCCGTTACATAATACTGATAGTCACCTTCGCGGTAAGGGATTCCTCCCAATCCACAACCACCACAAATTTGTGTCAATACCAGATTGCCATTCTCATCATTTTTCATTAAATTGGCAATGATACCATCAAAGGCCTCATGCGCTACTTTTAAGTAAGAAGGCTGTAAATAGCCCTTCCTTACCCCTTTTGCAAAGCTATAAATAAACATCGAAGATCCTGATGCCTCTAAATAGTTACCTTCTATCCCACCGCAATCAAGTACCTGAAACCAAAGTTTACTCTCCGGGTCCTGTACCTTCATCAAAGACTCAGCCACATTTACAAAGATAGAAATTAATGAGTCCCGCCCGACATGGTCCTCAGGTAAAAAATCAAGAACATCAACAATTGCCATCATATACCAACCGGTTGCCCGACCCCAAAAATGACGAGACTGCCCATTCTCAGGATTCGCCCAGCGTTGAGTCTTACTTTCATCCCAAGCATGATACAGCAATCCGGTTTTCGGATCAAGTGTTTTGGTATAAATCAAAGTTATCTGCCGGACAGCCTCATCAAACCATTGCGGCTGACCGAATACCTCCGCATACTCAGCCATGAAAGGCGATGCCATAAAAACACCATCCAACCACATCTGATGCGGATAAATCTTCTTATGCCAATAACCTCTTTCGGCAGTTCTCGGATGTGTTTCCAATTGTTTTATCTCCAGATGCAAAGCATTTGCATAACAAGAATCACCAGTTTCCTCATAAAGTGAAAACAAAGGAACTGCCGGACGAATCTTATCCAGATTATATTCCTCTAATTTATAATACCGGATATTCCCCACACTATCCACATAATAGTCAAAGAAATCCTTCATATATTCCCCATAAACCGGATTATTCGTATATCGTTCCAGTTTTCCTATAGCCTCAGCCAAAAGAGCATAATCATATTGCCATGAAGTCCTCTTATCAAGGTGGTCCATGTGATGAACAATAGAGTCATACCGAGACATTATCGCTTCTGCCACTTTGATGGAATATTCTAAAGGAACTGCTTTGACAATCGGTTGTTCAGAACACCCCATCAAGACTAAAAAGCCTGCCAATACCCAAGAGTAATATATTTTCCTGAACATCATTTTTTATTCCATTATAGTTATAGGTATAGAGAAACCGTCATCAAGACGGAACAGCACCATCCCATTCTTTGTATATTTCACATCTCCCACAACCTCCAATGTCAAAGTAACAGTGTCACCAGAATTAATATTCCCCATTGACGGAGTGACCTTCAACCAAGGTTTCATATCATCACTCATACGGATACAGAAACCTGTCGACACCATTTTTCCAATCTTTACGGTAATCTTCGCTGATTTCTTTCCGGATAATCTGATTAAATATTTATCAGCTACCATATCGACAGGACGACGGGGGAAAATCACTTCCGGACTTCCATATTCAAAAGCGCCCAGATCCGGTGCCTTCCCTTTATATCCATCGGTAAAATTAGGAATTTTCATTCCTTTATCAATTCCTTTATCTTTTTTTCTGAGAGTCAACAATCCCTGCTCTAAATCGACAAAAGCAGGCGCTCCATATACAGCATTTTTTTCACTTCCTTCCACTGCAACAATCTCACCTTTCTGCCGAGGCTCACATATATTTCCGAGAAAGTCATAATCAAAATCACAAAGAGGGTTTCGATGCGGATCATAAATATTATATCCTTTGCGAGCCGGATTATTGACAGCAATCAACGAATAAATAATATTATTACGAAGATATGCATTAAAAAGTTCTCTATTAGAATCTTTACCATACCCGACACCTGCCATTCCTCCACCGGCATGTATAATAGTATTATTAATCAAATATTGCATTCCTTGTGTAAAGGTATCCCCTCCTCCGTTCTTTATCGCATTACCGACAAGTCCCATTGAGTTGCCTTGATTCCATATCACATTATTAAAAATATAAGAAGGCCCTTTACGATTCGGAGCTGTACTTATCCCGCAATAAGTCTGTTCCATTCGATTATCAAAAATACGTACATTACATTGTCCTCCATCCATTTCAATGGCATCATCTTGTCCAAAAGCCAAGACATTGCCATATACATCTGCATCTTTAGCCAATCCTCCGATTTCACTTCGGTTTTCCCACCCCTCAACAGGATCATTATAACGATGTGTCTGGCTGCCGATAAAATCATTATAACGAAGCACCAGACCTCCTCCTGCTTGCATGACATAAACAGCATTCGGACCTTGCGGATGCGCAAACGTATATTTCTGTCCTGCCAGTTCCCCTAATTCAATAAATCCATTCCATGGATTGGTATAACCGATAGGATCATGTACATAACAACGTTCTATTACTACATTCTTTGAACGATAAACGGTTATGCCCCCATCGTTGTTTATCATCTTTCCATTTCTATCAAGATAATGTCCATCCTGATTTTGCCGGATACTTTCACGCCCCCACTGCGTCACTTCACAATTCACAAAACGGACATTCTCCACCTTCGCATTTGTTTTGATACCATGACGGAATCCTCCACTGACCAGCAGTTTTTCAAATATCAGATATTGACAATCATCTAGAATAAGAGCAGCCTCTTTGGTAATTCCCCCATGTACCGGAACATCACCGACTATTTTGATCCATCCGTCAGAAGTACCTTTCAACCCGACAATGGACAGTGTACCATCCGATTCTGTTTTAAACTGACTCACAGGTATCGTCTTTGCAATAACAGGTGTAGAAGTCCAGGTCGTAAAACCTTTTACAATAGTACGTGTATTCTTGCCATCCCGGAACAACCGAACCTGAATCTCATACGAAGTATCTTCAGAGAGACGTACCAAACTCCCTCGAAATTCTTGCAAGCCTTTGTCATAGTAGGGCACAAAAGCCTCATTCCAATGTATTTCCCCACTTTTTCTATAATGTACCCGGCATTCTGTTTCTTTATCGCAAGGCACATAATAGCTGCAAGATTCGAATGTAGGATAAACAATACATGACTCCGCCTCCTCATCCCACAGTATCGCCGATGTGCTAAATAAAAAAAGCACTATCACACAACCTATGTATAAAATATATTGTTTCATTATCTGTTACTTTATCTTTTCAAGTTCTGAACCAGTCCTTTTAGATTCAATTCACGTACTCCTTCAACAACCAAAGAAGCCATCTTCATAGCACCGGTCTCCGAGAAATGAGTATCATCACTCTTTCCATCCGGTACAATCGGATTTGTGCCTGCCGCTACATAATTAAACCATTGTTTGGACTTCTCGTCTCCTTGTTTTGAGATAGCATCGGCACTTTTAGCCTGCAAATCTATCAAAAGAGTATTCTCTTTCTGAGCAACCTCTTTCACTATTTCCGGATACACTCCATGAGAGTCACTAAATACACCCTTTTTAAACTTACGACGACTCACAGGAGTTACTAATATAGGGGTAGCCCCTTTAGTTTTAACTTCAGTCACAAACTTAATCAGATTCTTCTTATAATCCTCCGGAGATGTGTAGCGATCAGGCTTCTTAATACTGGCATCATTATGTCCGAACTGAATAAAAACATAAGAGTTGTTATCCGCTTTGGCCATTAGCTTATCCCAACGCCCTTCTTCGATGAAAGTCCGTGAGCTACGCCCTCCTTTAGCAAAATTAAAGACTTCGACTTCTTCTGTGAAAAACCGGGGCAATACTTGTCCCCACCCCCAGTCCGTATTCTTCTCATGATTTACATCCTGCATAGTAGAATCACCGGCAAGAAGAACTTTCACCTTTTTCCCATCTTGCTCTCCGCTATGCACATAACTATATCCCATCAAAAGAAAAGCAGATAAAAGCAATAAAAATTTAAATGATACACCTTTCATCATAATAGTAAATATTTTGTCCTATAAAAACTGTTTATTTATCGTCTCTAAAAACTATCCAAACACTTGACAGCATCATTCCGAGCTCCCCGTTTAAAAAGTACCGGTTGCCTATAAACTGACAGATCATTGTTATATAACGTTATACGACGGTTGGCCGAGCCCTCCACTTGTAAAAGTGTATTATTAACTCCAACCGGAAGATTTCCACTAATTTGTATATTTGCACACTGATTTAAAATGATAAGAGGCGCTCCCGGTTCCGGATTTTCAAATGTAAACCGATGTAAGCTCATGTTCTCTACATTTTCACAATAAAGCGCACTTCGAGGATCTTCACTTTGAGATTCTAGAAAAATATTCTGCATTCTCAATCCCTCTACATTACGTATAAAAAAGCCATAAGCCGGTGCATCTGCAAAAATCAAAGTTTCCGGATACTCTTTATTACGATCCCCCATATTCCGTCGGTGTGCATCTTCTTCGCTACCTCCTCCTTCACAAATAATATGAATATTATTCAGACTAACATTCTCTACCGGATGATTGACTAAACCTGATATAGAGCTTGTGACAAGTCCATACATCTTTGCTGTCATATTTGAAATACTGATATTTCGCAGTATGCCTGCTGTTTGCGACGGACCACCATCATAATAGTTACGTCCCCTGTCTGCCAGCCGAATAAAAATAGGAGTCATGAAACCATTGGAAACAATATTATCTATGTGGATTCCATCCACGAGAGCTCCATCCACAGTTTCTAATGCGATCGCTCCCAACGTCCGTTCATCACGGTCATAAATGGTAGGATGTTCCGATCGCCATAAAGCACAATTACTTACTGTAAAATTCAAAAATGCCCCATTCGTTTCAGTTCCCCATTTCAAAGCATTGCAGTTAGAAGCTATTATACAATTAGCCACTACCACATTCTCACATTTACCGGTAGCATTCGTGGTTTTAAAACAGATAGCATCATCATCCGTATCAAAATTACTATTGACAATACGAACATTTTTACAATTATCGATATCAATGCCATCATTATTATAGTTTCCATGATTCAACACGGTAATGCCATCCACTAGGATATTAGTACAGTTCAGATAATGTTGCATCCAGGCAGGAGAGTTCTTCAATGTAATGCCACTTACCTTTATCTGTTCACAACTAACAGCACGAATTATATAAGGTCTCCGAAGAATGGACTTAAGCACATCATTCTCATCAGCCTTAAAGTTCAAATGTGTTCCCTGACCATCAATAATACCCTCACCTTTTATCGCTATATTTTTTACGCCTTCCGCATAAATCAAACAGGAATGAGTGTACCTATTTATATGAGATATATAACGAGAAGGAGTAGGCGGATAATCCTCCAACCGGGTACTACCTAGCAAGACAGCCCCACGTTCAAGATTTAATGTAACATTATCTTTCAGAATTAAAGTGCCGGTAAGATAAGTTCCTGAAGGAAAACGTACTTCCCCTCCCTGCACTCCCGCCTTGTCAATAGCTGCCTGTATGGCATGAGTACACAATGTCTTTCCATCTCCCTTAGCTCCAAAAGACAAAACATCCATAGCCGCCATCATCGGGAAAGCAACAAGAGACAAACATCCTAGAATTAATACCTTTATTCTTTCCATATCATCACTTCATAAAAAGATTATTAATGTCCATAGCTTTTAAGAAAATGCCTATTAGGCAGCACCTCCTGATAAGGAGAGAATACAGGTGTCAACAATACATTCCCATCTTTTCCCATTACCAACAAGGTGAATTTTCCCCTCATATTGTCTACTTTATCAGCTTTATTGTTCACAACCGGCTGTGACAACTTGGTTCCATAAGAAGACACAATAGCATTATCTGTCATATAAATTGCATCTCCAATCTTCTCAACAGCCAGATCGGAAGCAGAACCGATAAATCCAATACCTGTATTTTCATTATCCAATAAGACGGCTACATCTACCTCTCCACGGTTACCAATGAAGTGTATATCATCCTTATGCAAAGCCCATATATCCCTTTCATTATACACCGTCTTGCCGGGAGTAGAAGTATAAGGTCCGTTCCCTAACCAGCGGAATGTCTCAACAGACGGATGAAGAGTTAAAGTCAATCCACATTCCCATAAGGTACCTGTCGCATGATAAGGTTTCAAGTCATAATCAACCGAGACAAGTCCACTCTTAGAGACAGAAAAGCAAACTTTTCCTTCTACATATTCATCTACCTTATCTACTCTTAACCATTTACAATACAAAATAGCCGAGACCTTATCCTTTTTTTCCATACACTTAAAGTCCATAACTTCCGGTTCTAAAATATACGGATTCCATCCGAATACCTTTTTGCGCATTAAAAAATTCTCTATATTAATACTCGGCTTACGTCCAACCCTCAAATATAGAGGAGAATCTACCAGTTTGCGTTTATTTCCATCTTGGATAGTAATCTGTCCCTCCCGATCAACTGTAAAAAGATAGTTTTCGCCTTCCACAGAAAGTGTGGTCGATGTTTTTCTTACCTTAAAACGTTTTTGGTCCGGAACACGGCTCAACAAATTTGTATAATCAGTTTTTTGATTGTTTACCAAAAGAGAGACGGATTTTTCATATACGGGCATCCCCCTATAATCAGTAACAGAAAGATAAAGCATACAATCATCATTCTCAATTTCAGCAGGTAACGTAATCTGTAATGGGATATTTTCTATCTGTTGCGCCTGCGCTTTCAAATCAACAGTACCCCGACACAATTCCTTTGACAGATTACGTACCGACCAATTACAATGATACCCCACAAGAGAAATAAAATTAAACCGGTTTTCCACCGTAAAGTTGATCATCTGTTCTCCCTTGCGAACATTGATATCCCGCTCACGCACAATAACCGGAGAATAAACTTTACGTAACTGCCAGTAGTCTTCTTGAGGGTATCCGTCAGCATATACGATTCCGTCTGTTCCTTTATCCTTGAAACTGTCAAGATAACGCAAAGAATCAATCCACACCCCCATAACGACAGAATCACGCATAAAATCATCAACAGTCCGATTGCGTAACAAAGCCTGATCACTCCAACACCATACGGCTCCCCCAGCAATATTCTTTCTACTCAAAATCGTGTCAAACTGGCTTTCCAGGGCATCGAAAGCCAAGCCTAAAGAATGACTATATTCCGTAGTTATCACAGGCTTTTCTTTCAAATCTGCTATTTTCACCACTGCTTGGGGAGACTGGTAATGAAACGCATAGATATCAAGATTATCACTCAGACGCTCCCTATTTTCCATAAAATAATGTCCTGCCATCGGAAGCGCACGCGGACGTGTCGGATCTTTCAGTTTGACATACTGCACCACTTTCTCCACGACCTCCGTATAAGGATTTTCATTACCGATCGTCCACATGATTATTGACGGGTGATTTTTATCTCTTGTCAGCGTCGCTTCAGCCCTCGTACAAAGTTCTGTAGTAAACTCTGCTTTATATAAATTAGAATCACCATATCCAAACGGAACCTCGCAACAAACATAAAAGCCCATTTCATCACACATCTTATGAAAATTAGGATGGAACGGATAATGTGCCGTACGAATAAAATTCACATTAGCAGCCTTCATCATTTTCAACTGATTCTGACGGTCAGTATCTGTCAGAGCCCTTCCACGTATCGGATCTATTTCATTATGGCAAGTACCGCGAAGAAGAACCGGTGTATTATTAACCATCAGAATACCATCTTTCACTATAACCTCCCGCACACCTACATTTTCATATACCTGTTGAACAACTTCATTCTTGTTATTCACAATCCTCACTTCCATCCGATATAAATAAGGAGTCTCGGCAGTCCATAAATGGGGATGTTCCAATTCACAGGTAAACTGTAACGATTGGTGATTGTCCTGTAGTTTAATCGGTTGTGAAGAAGAGAACAACTGATGACCTACTTTATCATAGAACAGGATTTGTGCACGATATTGTCTATCACTGATAGTTGTTTCAAAAGTACCCACATCCACTTTAAAAGTAAGAGTTGCACATTCGTTACCTTTAAGTTGACTCACAAAAGTGACATCTTTCAGGTGAAGATCGGGAACGGAGAACAATTCAACATCTCTGAAAATTCCCGCAAGTGCCCAGCAATCATTCAAATCAAATCTCCAACCCATAGTTCGCGTGGTTACTTTCACTGCAAGCACATTAGGCCGGTCAAAATATATAAACGGGGTTATATCAAACTGACAGGGATTAAATGAACTTCCCCATTTCCCTGCATAATGTCCGTTTACATACACTTCATATCCAAACAACACGCCATCAAAGCGTAGAATAACGTGTTTATTACTCCAGGCTGGATTCGCTTTGAAAGTAGTCCGATACAATCCCCAAGCTTCTACAATATCAGCACCATATTGTGGCGTCTTAAAGCCCTCCGTTTCCCAATTAGACGGTACTGTAATATATTCCCAAGAAGAATCATCAAAAGACACCTCTGTAAACCCAGCCAAAGAGGACGGGATATTTTTATTCTCAACGTATTTAAATTTCCATTTTCCATTCAATGTCTGAATCTCCATCTTATCCCGCACTTGATATACCGATTGTTTCGGTATATCAAGTTTCTGAGCGAAGTTTAACATAGGAAATATCAGCAAAAGAATCTGAATAATACACTTTTTCATTGATTCCGTTTTATATGTAACTTCAAATTAACTGTTGCAACTCTTATTAATACCATCTAGGATCTCCGACATTACTAATTCCTGCATCCGGGGATATTTGATAATTATAGCTATTTCTTCCTGGGAAAATTCCATCGGCAGTTCCTACTAAATCTAATAAAGGTTTAACCGTAGTATCTCCAGATAACTTATTCTTAGAAGTACTAAGCATATACGAATTATCAACAAGCAAGCTAACTCCCTGTACAAATTTATTCGAAAGCTTCACAGTATACATTTCACCGAATATACATCCGTTTATTTCAGGTTTAATAGATGTAGTCACTCCCGATACTTTTAAATCAAGAAAAGGTTTAGCCATATCCTTATTATCTCCCGTCCAACTTCCTTCAATCATCGGTTTATCATTCCCTAATTCATCAAATGTACAGTTCTCTATCACAATAGAGGGGTTAGTATAACCATCTATCGTATCAAAAACACGGGCTTCAATAAGTCCCCTCATCAAATGATGGAATGTACTGTTACGAATCGAATACTTCTGACAGAAGGCATTATAATCCTTTTTACTCGTCACACTGATAAATGAAGCATATCCAGTTTTGTTACGTCCTAAATCATACGCTTGTATATTATCAACTGTGAGTGCTTGTATTCTTACTTTCTTAGAAGAGGAAGTGATTCCGGATATCAATTCTATAAATGAGTTTGCAAAATTCCGTATCACGCAATCCTTCACTAATAAATTTGTCACATACAATTCAGAAATATCTTTCAGATCAACTCCAATCAGTTGTGCCGCTGGCTCATTTGCTATATTTTCAGTCTGTCCATCCCATGACATTCCTGAAAATTCAATACGCTGTAAAGTCAGATTCTCAATCGTTGTTGCAGGAGTGTCACCAGTCAATAAGATTCCTTTCACATAAAGTACAGGACGTGCTACTCCCGGTTCACCTATCAAAGTAATATTCTTCTTAATATAAATATATTCATGGCTATAATCATAAACAGTCTCACCGGTAAACATAATCGTCGCACCTGCCGGAGCCTCATCAATAAGTGTTTGCAATGCAGATGCATTAGATTCATCTATTGTAATCGTACCCTCAGGTTTTGTAGGCATAGTGAAACGCATAACGCCTAGAGATTCTTCTCCATTATACATAGTAACTATATAACTTTGTCCCTCGCTCAACCCTGTGATCAACACACTTTGGGAAACTAGATCCTCCTCAGTTAACATTTGTACTCTTTCTTCCGAAGAGCCCGAAGTCTGTTCTATTTTAATCCTATCGGCCTCTACTGATTCACGCCATTCTAATTGGGCAGTTCTAAAAGACAAATTATTTTCTTCCACCGGCAAAAAAATAGAATATGCAATGCCAGTAGTTACCTCAGCATATATATATTTGGAATTTAGCGACTCGTCCGCCATTGTTCCACATAGTCTAAGGTAATAAAGCTGATTTTCCATCAAATCTGTCAGTGTTACTGTTCGTGTCTTACCATCTGTATCTACCGTTTTATCAATCGTTGTAAACTCTTTATCCGTTGCTATCTCAAGTCTATATCCCTGTGCACCTTCCGTACCGGTCCAGGTAGCAATCAATCCGTCATAATAAGCCTCCGCTTTCAAACTTTTCGGTTTAAAAAGACGGGGAGTTTCTAATTCATCTTCATCACAACCTGTCACAACAAAAGGATATGTAATCAAACAGGCCATTACCAATATTAGATATATAAAACTATTCTTTCTCATCTTACCTCATTTTAATGTCCGTAATAATTTTGTAAAGCTCCCCGACTATCTGTTATGACATCCTTATGTAAAGGAAGAATATACACCATCGGAGTAGCATTGATATATTCATCTTTATAACTCTTTACAAAAGTCGTATTCAGTATGCCATTATTATCAGTGGTAGCACTTGCCCATGCTTTTTTCGTGTATCCTGAAGGGGCATTAGACAGAGAGTTATCAAAATTCAATATCTCCAACGTACCGTCATTGTTAGTTTTCACATAAACCGATTGAGGATATGCACTATTATTCTTCATCTCAGCCAATTTAACCTTCATCTCTTGAATCTTTTTCTGAAGAAGGTTCCAGCGAATCAAGTCATACTTCCGAATGCCTTCACCACCAAACTCCCAAGCACGTTCATTCACCAATGCTTCAAAGAATGCATCTTTATCATCCAAAGCATCCACATAAGCATCTACTTTTCGTGCATGGTCTTCTGTTTTAAATGCCCGACGACGCACTTCTTTCAAAGCGTCACGTGCATCATCTGTGGGACCATTGTGAAGTTCGTTTTCCGTTTCAGCCAACATCAAAAGCACATCAGCATAACGAATTACAGGCCAATTGATTCCCGAACTATATTGCACATTCGGACCTTGAGGCGTTTTCATCCACATCCTTGACCATTTGCCAATATAAATAGATCTCCATTCGGTAAACACCTGTTCTATATATCCTTTTTCATCATTCCATGCCCATTTATACGGAGCACAAGTCACATCCCGGCGGGTATCCTTATAATCGAATGAAGCGTGGTAAGGTAAAGTAGCATAATACCAACCATCTGATTTTCCATAAGCAATATGAGAACTTCCTTCTATTTTATGACCGATAATCACTCCTACACTCCCGCTATATGTAGTTGCATAAGGAATTTCAAACAACATATCCTCATTCGAAGGATACACTTCTTCACATTGATTCTTAAACACTTGCAGAAAATCAGTGTTTGCTAATGTATGCTTCCTAGAATCCCGAAGTTTACGACAATACGTATTGGCTATTTCATAATAATCTATATAATTCTCAACCCGTTCAATAGTACCCGGAAAAGATGGATTAGCATAGTCCGGCATTAATGTATATCCTCCCAAAGTCAGTGCAATACGAGCTATCAGCCCCTGAACCGCACCACGATTCATCCGTTCTACACTTTGAGACATTTCGGATGCATAGAGCATTCCAGGCTCTACCGCTACCAGATCGTTAATCAATGTCTCAAGAATCTCGGTACGAGACGTTACCCCTTGATAAAAGTTATCATCAGGCATAGTAGGAGTCATCTTAAAAGGGACATCTCCCCAAGCACGTACCAAGTCGAGATAGAGCATGGCACGAAGTCCTTTTGCCTCTCCATAAAGCTGTCTTATCATCGATGGCGTATCAGCCGGATTCTGTTCCAAAAGCGGGCTACTTTCGATTCCTGCTATACACTCATTTGCCGTATTAATGGCTTTGTAGATATAATCCCAACTCACCAGTTCTTCATTGTTATCTGTAGCAGAGTAATCCCAAATACCACGCCTTGTATTATCAGTAGTTGCATTACAAGTTCCAAATTCAATATCAGTATTAAAAGAATAAATCAAAGGAATAGTACGTCCATACAATTTTTCTTCTGAAATTTGGGCATAAATATTCAGAATAGCCCGATAGATATCCCCTTCATTCTGATAAATTTCATTATCTGTTAATTGTGAACCTGATGTAGTATCCAAGAAATCACTGCATGAAAAAGTGATTATTACCAATATCCCGGTAAATAGTAAAATAATATATTTCCTAATCGTTCTCATAACTTAGTAGATTTAAAATGTGATATTAGCTCCAAGGGTAAATGTCCGTGCTTTCGGATAAGAAGAAAAATCAACTCCCGGAGTCAACGGGGTACTCAAACAAGTGCTCACTTCCGGATCAAAACCAGAATATTTAGTCCACACAAATACATTGTTTACCGTACAATAAACACGGCATCTATTAATCAAGACTCTTTTTGTCCATTTTGTAGGTAAGGTATATCCTATGGTAATATTGTTCAGTCGGAGGAAAGAACCATCTTCAATTGCCCACGAATGCAAAACCGGTATTTTCATAGCCGGACTCCAAATAGTTGCATTTTCATTGAGAGTACGTAACTGTTCCATATCTGTAATTTTATTGCCGGCATCATCCATATATCTGAAACGATTTGCACTACTCATTACAGACAACATATTATAATAGTCTTTTTTCCATTGGGTAGTAAATTGTATTTTATTCGCATTGTATACATCATTACCATATACCCAATTAAAGAACAAAGAGATATCCAAATTCTTATATACCGCCGAAAGATTTAATCCGCCTGTATGTTTCGGGTTTGTATTACCTATAATTTGACGATCATCGGGAGTAATATTGTATGTATCCGGGTTATCCGGATCTACCGGTGTTGTTTTCTTTAATTTAAGAGAACCCGGAGACGGCACTCCCGCACCTTGATTAATTGTATTATATGCTTGAGTAATGCTTTGCGAGTTGGCTATACCCTCTTTCAAATACCATTTACCATCAGAACCCTGTTGATAATCATCCACTTGATAGAAGCCATCCGTCACATACCCATATATCAAACCGGTGGGTTGCCCTACACGAAGAATAAAGTCATCACTTTCACGCAGTCCCTCTGCCCATCCGCTGCGATAGAAAGTTTCATCAACTCCAGCCAGTTTATCGACTTTATTCCGGTTCAAAGAGAAATTCAGAGTAGCTGTCAATGAGAAGTTTCTTTTACGAACCAATTGTCCGGTAATTGAGAATTCAAATCCTCGATTGGACGTCTGTCCGATATTCCTCAACTGGTCATTATAACCGGACGAAGCTGGAACAACAGATTTCAGCAACAGATCTTTAGTCGTATTCCAATAAAAATCAATAGTTCCCGATAACCGGTTATTAAAGAATGAATAGTCAATACCAAAGTTTCTTGTGATAGTAGTCTCCCACTTCAAACTAGGATTTATCAATGTAGAAGATGTATTCTCATAATACAAATTCGGTACATTTCCAACTCCCGCTACCGGAGAAGTAATAGCCCCCACATAGGTACGTCTCCACATATCGTTATCTATTCGGTTGTTTCCTGCTTCACCATAACTAAGACGTATTTTCATATCATCAATCTGACTGACATTTTTTAGGAAAGGTTCACTCGAAATACGCCATGCAAAAGCTGCGGAAGGAAAGATCCCCCACTGATTTCCCGGTGCAAATTTAGTAGAACCATCCGCCCTCACTGTTGCGGTAAACAAATATCTATCTTTCAATGTATAATTCGCCCGCCCGAAAAAAGAGGCTAAACGAGTATCCGCTCCATTATTGGTAATCGTATATTCGGTAGAACCAGACTGCATTCTATCAAAAGCCTTCTGTGGTGTAAAATCCTCAGGAAACATCCGGGAAGAACTTATAATGGAACGGTTTTCTTCTGACATTGCTTCAAACCCGGCCACAGCACTTAAAGAATGGATACCTTTCAGGTTACGCAATTTAAAATTCAACGTATGTGCAGTACGCCAACGAGGTCTTTCCTGACTTTGTATTTCTGCTACCGGTTTCCCGGCATTCTTACGTCCCGTATAGGTAATGGGACCATAATAACGCTCTATTTTCCGATCGCTTGTTTGTATACCAAATTCACTTTTCCAACTAAACATCTTATTGATTGTCCAAGAAAGGGCCGTATTGACATTAAGTTCTTCCCTCTTCTGTTTCTTATAATCCTGATTGATCAAAAGAACCGGATCATAGAGTTCACTCAACGCTTCAATATCATCATCCGCAGCCTCCTCAATATTAATATCCCCACGGGTATCACGCCCCGTAACCGGACGAAAACTAACCGCATTCTTTATCTGCGTAGAAGAAGTGGCAGACGTACCGGCTCCCATCGTAACAGCATTACTATAATATGCAGAAAGATCAAATTTCAATGCACGGCTAATCTGATGATTCAACTTAACATTCGCATTGAACCTTTCAAAAGAAGAATTTAACAAAATAGCATCCTCATTCAAGTACGTGAAACTAGCTGTAAATTTAGTCTTATCTGTACCTCCGTTAATACTTATATTATGAGACTGTCCCCATGCATCACGCCCATACATCTCATCCTGTGTATCCCTAGCTTTTATATTCTTATATATATCAAAATCATCTGTATCTCCATAAATCTTTAAAAAATTACTAATATCTTCCCCGTATTTAAGAGTTAGCAGTTCATGTTGCAGAGTTACAAATTCATACGAATCCAATACATCGTATTTCTTAGCCACTTTCTTATATTGTGCATAACCGTTGTAATTAATTGTCGTTTTCCCCGCCTGAGCCGATTTTGTAGTAATAATCACAACTCCGTTAGCACCTCTTGCCCCATAAATAGCAGTAGACGCCGCATCCTTCAAGATATCAATCGATTCAATATCATTAGGAGATATATCAGAAATCCGATCCATAGGAAAGCCGTCCACAATATACAGCGGGCTATTATCCTGTGTAATAGAACCTCCACCACGAACTCTCACTTGAATTTCCGCATCGGGAGCTCCATCTGTCGTCGTCACATTAACTCCCGCCATACGTCCGGTAAGAGCAGCAACAGTATTCGAAATTGGAATATTCGCGATGGACTTTCCAGACAAAGTAGCCACAGACCCCGTCAAATCTTTTCTCGCAATAGTTCCGTAGCCAATTACCACGACCTCATCCATATCAATAGACTTCTCCTTCATCACAACCTTATAAACAAGATTTTTACGATTAAAAGGAATCTCCACAGTCTCCATGCCGAGATAAGAAAAGACCAATACTTCTCCTCCTTTAGGAACCTTCAGATTAAAAGTACCATTGGCATTAGTCAATGTTCCGGTAGCTGTTCCTTTCACCGTCACTGTTGCACCAATAACCGGTTCTCCATACGAATCAATGACACTTCCGGTAATATCTCGCTGTGCAAAAGCCACAATTGGGCAACATAATACAACGAGTAGAATCAGATAGTGCTTAAACATCTTTTTTTCTTGGCTTGTTTTCATTGCATATTAATTTATATAGGTTAATTTTCATTCTCGACATTGTCTACATTACTATATTTTTTAGGTGTCACTCCAAATTGTTTCTTAAATGCCACACTAAAATATTTCACATCCGGGAAGCCAGTCAAATAAGCTACTTCACTGACATAATAACGTTGTTCCCTCAATAATGCTGCAGCCTTCTTTAGACGGATAATCTTGATAAAATCATTTGGAGAAAGTCCCGTCAAAGCCTTTAATTTATTATAAACAGACGTACGGCTCATCCCCAACTCCGAACAGAAGGTATTAATGGAGAACGTCACATCCGATAGATAACGTTCAATTATATGTTCTGACTTCTGCATAAACTCATTGTCCATATTATTAGTATATTCTACCATTTTTTCTTCTCCTGCACTAGCTGCAAAGGTCTCCTGCAAGTGTAGTCTGTTTTTTAATATACTCTCGATCTTCACTTTCAATATCCCTATATCAAAAGGTTTCAGGATATAATCTTCCGCACCTGCTTCATATCCTGCTATAATATTTGACTTCTCATCCAAAGCCGTGATTAGTATAACCGGTATATGGCAATAAGACATATCCGATTTCATCCTCCTGCACAATTCATCTCCACGCATCAACGGCATCACCACATCCGAAAGAACAATTTGCGGGGAACGTTCCTTTAAGAGTTCCATTGCTTCCACTCCATTGTGGGCAACAAGTATATGATACTGCGAAGAAAGACTGGCTGACAAATATTCACACATTTCAATATTATCTTCAACCAACAGCAATTCGGGTAAAGATCCGGTTATTTCTTCATCGTCATTTTCTATATTTTCTATTTCATTCAACTTATCATCCACTATTTCTTCTGGAAGAAAATGCTGATTCCCATTTTTAAAGCGTAATACAAATGTACTACCCTTTCCTTCTTCACTTTTAAAGCAAATCTCTCCTTGCATTAAAGATACCAAGCTGCGAGTAATCAGTAACCCTAATCCACTCCCTGTTTCCGAAGTATTAATGGCATTGTCTGCCCGATAATAGCGTTTAAAAAGATGCTTCCGAGCTTTCACTGGGATTCCTATTCCATTATCAGACACCCTGAATCCCCAAGAAGTATTGTCCGCATAGGAAATAATCCGGACTGTACCACCCTCCGGACTATACTTTATTGCATTAGAAATCAGATTATCAAAAATGGTATCCATCTTTGTCGTGTCAAACCAAGCCATGACTCTCCTTCCTGTATCTTCAAAAGACAACGTAATTTTTTTCTGACCGGCAAGAGGTAAAAAGCTCTCCATTTTTCGCTTCAACCACATATCCAGTTCACACTGAGTAACTGTCAGTTTCAATGCGTTCGACTCTGCTCGTTGTAAATCAATCAATTGATTAATCAGTGTATTCAACTTTTCCACATTCCTCAACGCTAGATCAAGAAAATGCCTACCTTGGGCACTCAGACATTCCTCGTGTTCCAACTCATTTAAAGGGGCTTTAATCAAAGTGATAGGAGTACGAATATTATGTGCCGTATCAATAAAGAATCTGGTACGTTCACGCGAAGATCTCTCCGCCATCCTATTGGTAAAATAACGATAAAGCATATAAGCAATCCATAATACCAATAACATATAGACAATATAGGCATATATACTATTCCAAAATGGCGGTTGCACAACTATATCCATCGTCCGAGTCTCACTTACAGAAGAGTCATTTTCATTAAATACCCGAACCAATAATTTGTAACTTCCTGCATCCAGGTTACTGTACGATGCAACAGACTGATTAGTAGGCCGACTCCATTCCCGATCAAATCCCTCCAACTTCCAAGTAAACATCCACTTATCCGGATTACTAAAATTGATATTCACAAATGAAACGGAAAATGTATTTTGATCATGCTTTAGAGTGATCCGTTCCGTTTCATCAACAGTTGTCTGCAAAGGTGAACCTTTTATTCCCGGATAAACAACTTGATTATACAAAGAGAACTGGTCGAAATAAAGTTTCGGTTGAGAGACTTTCGTTGCAGCCGACTCCGGAGAGAATTCAACAGCACCGATAGGTGATCCAAATACCAGATTCCCATTCGCCCTCCTCGTGTAAGCACCCGTATTAAAATCCTCACTTAAAAAGCCATCAGCGATACCAAATTTGTAAGTTTGTCCTGTCTGCGGATTCAAACGAATCAACCCCATATGAGTACTAATCCATAAATGTGAAAACTGATCTGCCTGAATACCACAAATAGTATAAGACTCAAAGCCTTTCACATTGACTATGCTTTTAGTCAATATATCATAATAACTCAGTCCTCCTTCTGTACCCATCCATAACCTCCCATTAGTATCCAGATACATTGTATTTATATATGGATTATTCAAACTACCTTCCACCTGTAATCCGGTAGATATCTTTTCCACCTTATTATTATCCCTATTTATCTGATAAAGACCCGAGCGTGTACCAGCAAACAATGTCTGCGCATCTTTTTCTATGAATGTATTGACAAACTGAAGATTTACCCGAACATACGAATCTGTTTGAGGAGTATAACGTAATACGTCTCCTTTGAATTGTGAAATCCAAATATCGTTATCTCTGTCAGCATATATAGCAGTAATATCATTTGTTACCATTCTTTTTTTAGAAGACGTTACAGTAAAATGACGCATATTTCCCGTACGCTTATTAAGAGAATATACACCGGCCGAGAAACCAGCCGCCCAAATATTTCCATTCCTATCTTCACACAACGACATTATGCTATTATCCTGTGTAAAGAAATGTTTCCATTGTTGGGTAGCTGCTATAAAAACACTTACCCCTTTATTATTCGCATACCACATATCCCCCTCTTTATCTTCAAGTAATGCATTCACATAGCTATGCGCCAAAGAGTTAGGGTTCATTCTTTCATGTTGTGTCATTGTGACATCAAATGTATGCGGATTATAAACGCAAATCCCTCTATTATAGGTACCAATCCAAATCTTCCCCCCTCTATCACTATAAATGTCATAGACATTTTTACTTATCAAATCATTTACCTGATCTTCACTTTCCGTCATTGTTGTAACCACCTTGTGAGTGTTCTTATCTATAAATAGAATTCCACCTCCATCCGTACCGACAAGAATATTATCATGATCATCTGCTGTCATAGTACGAATAGCATAGTGATTACCAGCTAGAGGAATTTGAAGGAACTCACGACTTTCTAATTGATAAATAAATAATTTTCCTGTAAAACTTCCCAGCCAAATTGTTTTACTTGGAGCGTCATAGTAAGAAGAACGAATTTGAGAAATCGAACAATCAGACTGTAAAATATCCGTAGAGATTACATTAAAAGGGTTGTCCGTTATCTCCAACATACTAAATCCTCGCTCAGTAAACAGTGCATACTGCCCATTTCCAATCTCATTGATTTCATAAACAGTCTGATTTGTAATACCAGTCACCGAAGAGAACTTCTTTTTCTGCGGAAAGTAACAATAAAGCCCATAAGAAGAACAGATCCATATACGTTCCTGACTGTCGATATATATTTTAAATATGAATGGTTCATCTTCCTTCAATAGTGAATCCAAACTCAGTTCTAGAATATAACAGTCTTTATTCTTATCATAATAATAAAGATTTCCATGACTGCTGAACCCCCAAATATCTCCTCCACGAGTAGTAGCCAAGCCGAAAATTCGAGAATCTTTAGGCTGTGGCAGGGTATAATGGCGAATGTATTTACCGTCGTATCTGTCAAATCCGGCCCGCGTCGCAAACCACATAAAATTTGACTTATCTTTCACAATCTGAAAAACTCTCCGGTTACTTAATCCGTTATCACAGTTAATCGTTTGCATATATTGAGCATGCAACGAAGTAACAACAAACAAAAATAATATGTATATAATTGAGTATTTCATAGTCTTTTTATTCGAATAGTCATGAATGAATCTTAGCACAAATATAGTTGTAGAAATGAATTTGCAATACTTTCAAAAGACCTTTTTCCGGCATTTAACAGGTAACAAACCATTTATGATAAGAAACACACTTTTTAAGCAAGCCTAAGGCAAAATTCAGCTCGTCAACAGTTGGTATCAGCAATGAAAGAAACAAAAAAGAAAAGGCTGTCGCAATACTTGAACGTATCACAACAACCTTTCAATTTATTATATAAAGTAAATAAAAATCAGACTAATGAATCATCTACCGTCCAACTCGCGTTTAATAGCCAGAAGCTCTTCTTTAATCGCCTTCAACCGATTCATGATTTCATAATTCCGGACAGTAGCTTCTTTATTATCTTTCAAACGTTGGCGGGCGCCCGGAAGCGTCATGCCTTTCTCTTTCACCAGATGATAGATGAGCCCGATTGTTTCCACATCTTCTTTACGATATTGGCGTATTCCTCTACCGGCAGTCTTGGGAGAGATCTGCGGAAACTCCTTTTCCCAAAAACGGAGCAGAGAAGTATTGACTCCGAACATATCGGCAACTTCTCCTATGGAATAATATAGTTTCAGTTCTTTATCCGTATTAAGCATAACACTCCTGTCTTTTTTTAGAATTAATCGAATACCTTACCGTGGTTGGCAGCCAACTGAATCATCTTCTCGTAATCCTCAGCACTTAAATCCATGAAATAATAGTTCACCGGATTCACCACCTGTCCCTTCACGTGCACTTCATAATGAAGATGCGGCCCGGTACTCTTTCCCGTACTACCCACTTTTCCAATCACCTCTCCACGCACCACCTTCTTTCCGACTTTCGTATTAAACCCCTGCAAGTGAGCATATCGAGTGAGATATCCGAAGCCATGATCAATCTCAATGGTATTGCCATATCCGGTTTCCCACCCTACCTTTACCACAGTTCCGTCTCCGGTAGCATATACATCCGTTCCCGGATGAGCGGAAAAGTCCATTCCCGCATGAAACTTCGTCGTACCGTAAATAGGATCAATACGTGTACCATAACCGGAAGCCGTCTGACGAAGGTCCTTATTGGAAATAGGCTGAATGGCGGGAATACATTTCAACATTTCATCATGATTCTTGCACATATCCACCACATCATCAAAAGATTTCGATTGGATATAGAGCCGTTTGGATAGAACGTCCAACTTCTGAGTAGTATTCACCACCAGTTTCGCATTCGCTAAGTCCATCAGTTCCTCATAACGGTTCGTACCTCCGTAACCGGCCTGACGGATGGCTGGAGAAACGGGATCGGCCTGCAGGATTACCCGATAGAGGTTATCATCACGCTGCTGAATATCCTGAAGCACCCCCATAGCGTCGTCCAAACGACGGGAAAGTACATTATATTGTGCCAAAAGACGGCTGTTTTCAATTCTTAATTCCTTCTCCGATGGAGAGCCGAAGATAAGAAGCAACACGATAAAACAGCCTGCTCCCAACCCCATACCATAGAAAAGCCGACGCAAAATACTAAGCGCACGCTGCCGCACGGTGGGGTAAATTCGATCGTATGTCTGCGTCTGTGGATTATAGATATAGTAAACTTTGCGCATCTTTTTGAAAATATTTCGCTTGTTAATACGGCAAAAGTAATAAAAACGAGCTATCTTTGCACAGTTTTTACGAATTTATGAGCTGTGATTTATGATTTATTGGAGATTCCTCCCTTCTCTCATATCCCCACAGCCTCATAGTTCATAATTCATAACTCATAATTCTTCATTATATGTTGACTGCAAAAGAGATCAGAGATTCATTCAAGAATTTTTTTGAGTCGAAAGGACACCACATCGTTCCGTCGGCTCCAATGGTGATTAAAGACGACCCTACCCTGATGTTTACCAATGCGGGTATGAACCAGTTTAAAGATATTATTTTGGGCAACCACCCGGCGAAATACAAAAGAGTCGCGGACTCTCAGAAATGTTTGCGCGTAAGCGGAAAGCACAATGACTTGGAGGAGGTAGGACACGATACTTACCATCATACCATGTTCGAAATGCTCGGTAACTGGTCATTCGGCGATTACTTCAAGAAAGAAGCCATCAGTTGGGCATGGGAATATCTGGTAGATGTCTTGAAACTGAATCCGGAACATCTCTACGCAACCGTATTCGAAGGAAGTCCCGAAGAAGGATTAAGCCGTGACGACGAAGCCGCTTCCTATTGGGAACAATTCCTGCCGAAAGATCATATCATCAACGGCAACAAGCACGATAATTTCTGGGAAATGGGTGATACAGGACCTTGCGGACCTTGTTCAGAAATTCATATCGACCTTCGTCCGGCAGAAGAACGCGCCAAGATTTCCGGTCGCGATCTCGTGAACCATGATCATCCGCAGGTGATTGAAATCTGGAATCTCGTATTCATGCAGTACAACCGCAAGGCAGACAGCAGTCTTGAGCCACTTCCCGCAAAAGTGATCGACACCGGTATGGGATTCGAACGTCTTTGTATGGCACTTCAAGGCAAAACGTCCAATTATGATACGGACGTATTCCAGCCAATGCTGAAAGCGATTGCAGCCATGTCGGACACAGAATACGGAAAAGATAAGCAGCAAGATATTGCCATGCGTGTGATTGCCGACCACATCCGTACCATTGCGTTCTCTATCACGGACGGTCAGTTGCCTTCCAACGCTAAAGCAGGTTATGTGATCCGTCGTATCCTCCGCCGTGCCGTCCGTTATGGCTATACATTCCTCGGACAGAAGCAAGCATTCATGTACAAGTTGCTTCCTGTGCTGATTGAGAATATGGGTGAGGCTTATCCGGAACTGATTGCACAAAAGACATTGATTGAAAAGGTAATCAAAGAAGAAGAAGAATCATTCCTCCGCACATTGGAGACAGGTATCCGTCTGTTGGATAAGACAATGGAAGATACCAAAACTGCCGGAAAAACAGAAATCAGCGGTAAAGACGCCTTTACCTTATATGATACTTTCGGGTTCCCGCTCGACTTGACAGAATTGATTCTCCGTGAAAACGGTATGACCGTCAACATCGAAGAGTTCAACGAAGAGATGCAGCAGCAGAAGCAACGTGCCCGTAACGCTGCCGCAATCGAAACCGGTGACTGGATCACGCTGAAAGAGGGGACGACCGAATTCGTCGGTTACGACTATACGGAATACGAAGCTTCAATTCTTCGCTATCGCCAGATCAAGCAGAAAAACCAGACCTTGTATCAGATTGTACTAGACTATACTCCGTTCTATGCGGAAAGCGGTGGTCAGGTAGGTGATACCGGTGTGTTGGTAAGCGAGTTCGAAACGATTGAAGTGATCGACACCAAGAAAGAAAACAACCTTCCGATACATATTACCAAAAAGTTACCCGAACATCCGGAAGCTCCGATGATGGCTTGTGTAGACACCGACAAACGTGCTGCCTGCGCAGCCAATCACTCGGCCACTCACTTGCTGGACGCTGCTCTCCGTGAAGTTTTGGGTGAACACGTAGAACAGAAAGGTTCGTTGGTTACACCGGATTCCTTACGTTTCGACTTCTCTCACTTCCAGAAAGTGACCGATGAAGAAATCCGCAAGGTAGAGCACATTGTCAACGCCAAGATACGTGCCAACATTCCTTTGAAGGAGTACCGCAATATTCCTATCGAAGAAGCGAAAGAGCTGGGTGCTATCGCTCTCTTCGGCGAGAAGTATGGTGACAGAGTGCGTGTGATACAGTTCGGCTCTTCCATCGAATTCTGTGGAGGTACACACGTAGCTGCTACAGGAAACATCGGTATGGTGAAAATCATCTCCGAAAGTTCTGTTGCTGCCGGTGTCCGCCGTATCGAGGCTTACACAGGAGCACGGGTAGAAGAAATGCTGGACACTATTCAAGACACCCTCAATGACTTGAAAGCTCTCTTCAACAATACTCCGGATCTGGGTATCGCTATCCGTAAATACATTGACGAAAACGCAGGTTTGAAGAAGCAGGTGGAAGACTTCATGAAAGAAAAAGAAGCAGCCTTGAAAGAAAGACTGTTGAAGAATATACAGGAAGTAAACGGTGTCAAGGTTATTAAGCTTTGCGCTCCACTGCCTGCAGAAGTGGTGAAGAACATTGCTTTCCAACTTCGCGGTGAAATTACGGAAAACTTGTTCTTCGTAGCCGGAAGCACGGACAACGGCAAACCGATGTTGACAGTCATGTTGAGCGACAACCTCGTAGCAACCGGTCTGAAGGCAGGCAACTTGGTAAAAGAGGCTGCCAAACTGATTCAAGGTGGCGGCGGTGGTCAACCGCACTTTGCTACCGCCGGAGGTAAGAATGCCGACGGACTACCGGCAGCAGTTGAAAAAGTGATAGAGCTGGCAGGAATCTAAAAGTAAACAGATAAAAGGATAGCGTGTCTTAAGGTAGGAATTACTTTAAGACACGCTTTTTTATATATAAATTCAAGCCCCTTATTCCAGTTGTTACGGTTTTTTCCTATCTTTGCCAACAGATTAGTTATTTTCTTATCCTTCAAATAAATAAAATAAGTAATCACTAATACCTAAAGAGCAATGAGAACGCCTATTTATCTATGCTTGCTGTTAACCTGCATGCTGGTTTCCTGTACCCCTACGCAAGAAAAACACGAAACAGATTACACATTGTACGTAAATCCGTTCATCGGAACCGACTTCACCGGAAACACGTATCCCGGTGCTCAAGCTCCTTTCGGCATGGTGCAGCTCAGCCCTGACAACGGACTTCCCGGTTGGGACCGCATCTCCGGTTATTTCTATCCGGACAGTACCATTGCCGGATTCAGCCATACCCACCTTTCCGGTACAGGAGCAGGAGATCTGTACGACATCTCTTTTATGCCTGTCACCCTTCCTTATAAAGAAGCGGAAGCGCCTCTAGGCATTCATTCCAAATTCTCTCATGAAGATGAAAGCGCTTGCGCAGGTTATTATCAAGTACGATTGAAAGACTACAATATCAACGTCGAACTGACTGCAACCGAACGTTGCGGTATTCAACGTTACACCTTTCCCGAAGCCCAATCCGCCATCTTCCTAAATTTGAAAAAGGCCATGAACTGGGACTTCACTAATGATTCTTATATCGAAAAGATAGACTCTGTTACCATTCAAGGCTACCGCTTCTCCGATGGTTGGGCACGCGACCAGCACATCTATTTCCGCACCCGTTTCTCCAGACCTTTCGAGAAAATGGAACTGGACACTACGGCTATTATCAAAGACAACAAACGTATCGGTACAGCCGTCATCGCCCGCTTCGACTTCAATACCAAAGAAGGTGAGCAAATTCTCGTCAATACTGCCATTTCCGGCACAAGCATGGACGGTGCAGCCAAAAACCTGCAAGCGGAAGTCCCCGAAAACGACTTCGATAAATACCTGGCTAAAACAAAAGCGAATTGGAACCGCCAACTTGGTAAAATCGAAGTGAAAGGCGATAACGAAGACGACAAAGTAAACTTCTACACCGCTCTCTATCATTCGATGATTGCCCCGACCATCTACAATGATGTGGACGGCACTTACTACGGCCCTGATAAGAAAGTGCACCAGGCAGACGGCTGGGTGAACTACAGCACTTTCTCCCTGTGGGATACCTATCGTGCAGCCCATCCTCTCTTCACTTACACAGAGCCGGAGCGTGTCAACGACATGATAAAATCCTTCATTGCCTTCTACGAGCAAAATGGCCGGTTGCCGGTATGGAACTTCTACGGAAGTGAAACAGACATGATGATCGGCTATCATGCCGTTCCTGTCATCGCAGACGCCTATCTGAAAGGTATCGGTGATTTTGATGCAGAGAAAGCATTGAACGCTTGTGTTGCGACCGCCAATCTAGACAATTATCGCGGTATCGGGCTTTACAAAGAATTAGGATATATTCCCTACAACGTGACAGACCATTACAACGCTGAAAACTGGTCATTATCTAAAACCCTGGAATATGCCTTCGATGATTACTGCATTGCCGAAATGGCTAAGAAGATGGGCAAACAAGACATTGCGGACACATTCTACAAACGTTCCCGGAACTATAGAAATCTTTATAACCCGGAAACCTCTTTCATGCAGCCGCGCGATGACAAGGGGCACTTTATCAAAGGTTTCAAAGCCGACGACTATACTCCACACATCTGCGAAAGCAACGGGTGGCAGTATTTCTGGTCGGTACAGCACGATATCGACGGATTGATAGACCTTGTAGGCGGCAAAAACAGATTTGCCGAGAAACTGGACAGTATGTTCACCTATCATCCGGCAGCAGACGCCGAACTTCCACTGTTCAGTACGGGAATGATCGGTCAATACGCACATGGAAACGAACCGAGCCATCATGTCATCTACCTTTTCAATTCAATAGGCTTCAATGAACGGACTCAATATTACGTAGCAAAAGTAATGAACGAACTTTATAAGAACGAGCCTGCCGGTCTTTGCGGCAACGAAGATTGCGGGCAAATGTCGGCATGGTACGTATTCAGCGCAATGGGCTTCTATCCGGTAAATCCGGTCAGCGGCAAGTACGAAATAGGAACCCCGCTCTTTCCGGAAATGCAGTTGCATCTGACAAACGGTAAAACATTTACCGTGCTGGCTCCTAATGTAAACAAGAAGAATATCTATATACAGTCAACCAAAGTAAACGGACACCCCTACGACAAAACGTATATCACCCATGAACAAATCATGAGTGGAGCTACCGTAGAATTCGAGATGGGCAGTACCCCAAAAACAATCGGAGTCATATTCGAGGAAAAACGACCTTAAGTATATCTGAACTAATATCTATTGAGAGAATGAATGAAAACTTCGATGTAACCTACAAAGCATTATTCCGCAAGTACTACCCAAGCCTCATCTTCTACGCTACCCGCCTGGTAGGGGAAGAAGAGGCGGAAGACGTGGTACAGGATGTCTTTGTGGAGCTATGGAGACGGAAAGACAGCATAGAGATAGGCGACCAGATACAGGCTTTTCTCTACCGTGCCGTCTATACCCGTGCCCTCAACGTGTTGAAACATCGCAATGTGGAAGACGGCTACTGTGCTGCTATGGAAGAAATCAACCAGAAACGTGCAGAATTCTATCAGCCGGACAACAATGAAGTAATCCGGCGAATTGAAGACAGAGAACTACGTAAAGAGATCTACAACGCCATTAATGAATTGCCGGACAAGTGCAAGGAAGTTTTCAAGCTAAGCTATCTGCACGAAATGAAAAACAAAGAGATAGCCGATGTTCTCGGTATTTCACTCCGCACGGTAGAGGCTCATATGTACAAGGCCTTGAAGTACTTGCGCAGCCGCCTCGATCCGCTTTGGATAATTCTTTTCTTATTTTTATGGAGAGATTGGTAAGTGTTTTTATGTTTTGAATTGTATTATTAATATGAAGGAAAAGAAAATGAGTAATCTGAGTGAAGATATAATCAACAGATATCTGACAGGACAATGTTCCGAAGAAGAGCTTATCGAAGTGAATGCTTGGATGAAGGAATCGGAAGAGAATGCCCGTCAGTTATTTCGTATGGAAGAAATTTATCATTTAGGTAAATTCGACCAATATGCCGACGGACAACGGATGCTTCGTGCAGAAAAACGACTTTATAAGAAACTGGACGAGGAGAAAGGAAAACAGAATAAAATACTGCGTATGCATCGTTGGATGAAATATGCAGCAGTCATTGCTATCATATTTTCCATCAGCGGTGGAATCGGATATTGGTTTTATCACAATGGAACCGACCAGCAAATGATGGTTGCAGTTGCCAATGAAGGTATTGTGAAGGAAGTCGTTCTGCCGGACGGAACCAAAGTCTGGTTAAACAACTCGGCTACCTTAAAGTACCCGCGCGAGTTTTCCGAAAAAGAACGTAATGTACATTTGGAAGGAGAAGCTTACTTCGAAGTTACCAAAAATCGTCATAAGCCATTCACCGTACAAAGTGACGCCATGCGTGTACGCGTATTGGGTACAACATTCAACTTCAAATGCGACAAGCGTTGCCGGGTAGCCGAAGCAACATTGATTGAAGGCGAAATAGAAGTAAAAGGGAACAAGGAAGAGGGACAAATCATCCTTACTCCCGGACAGCGTGCGGAACTGAACAAAAGCAACGGCCGACTGACTGTAAAACAAGTAGACGCCAAGTTGGATGCAGTATGGCATGACAACCTGATTCCATTCCAAAAAGCCGATATATTCACAATAACCAGAACATTGGAGCGTTTCTATGATGTGAAGATTATTCTGTCTCCCGATATGAAACCGGACAAAACTTACTCCGGTGTACTAAAACGGAAGTCCGACATCGAATCCGTACTGAAATCATTGCAGAACTCCATACCTATTGATTATAAGATTGTCGGAAACAATATCTTTATTTCTCCTAAATAAGAAATATAAGGTGTGAAACTAAAAAGCTATTAATACCATGAAATTAAAAACATTCCTTCTAGTAGGATGTTTAGGAGGTTTATTTACACTTAGCTCCTGCACAGCCCCCACTAACGTAAAAGACTATAGTGCATACGTCAACCCTTTCATCGGTACCGGTGGACATGGACATACTTTTCCCGGCGCAGTAGTTCCCCACGGCATGATTCAGCCCAGTCCGGACACCCGGATTGACGGTTGGGACGCCTGTTCCGGTTATTATTATGCCGATTCTACAATCAATGGTTTCTCCCACACACACGTCAGCGGCACAGGGTGCTGTGATTATGGGGACGTACTGTTCATGCCAACTGTAGGCAAACAACAATACCTGACTACCGATCCTCAAAGTCAAGTACTAGCCTATGCTTCTTCTTTTTCTCACGAAAATGAGGTAGCCGAACCGGGATATTATGCTGTTTTTCTAGATACTTATCAGGTAAAAGCTGAAATATCAGCCACCAAACGTGGTGCTATCCACCGCTATACTTTCCCCGAAAGTTCGGAATCCGGCTTAATCATCGATTTAGATTACAGCCTGCAACGACAGACAAACTCGGAGATGGAAATAGAAGTAATCAGTGACACGGAAATATGCGGACATAAGAAAACGACCTATTGGGCTTTCGACCAATATATTAATTTCTATGCCAAATTCTCCCAACCGTTCTCTTACACATTGATAACAGACTCTATCACCATGGACGACGGCAAACGTCTTCTTGTCTGCAAAGCCCTGTTGCATTTCAATACAAAGAAGAATGAACAAATACTTGCGAAAGTAGGCGTCTCTGCCGTCGACATAGCAGGTGCACGCAAGAATGTCGAATCAGAGATTCCCGGATGGGATTTTGATAAAGTACGCAAAGACGCACGACAGGCATGGAATCAATATCTGTCGAAAATTGATATTACAACTTCCGACAAGGAAGACAAGACCATCTTCTACTCCGCTCTCTATCACACAGGAATCAGCCCGAATCTGTTCAGCGATGCAGACGGACGTTATTTAGGTATGGATCTCGAAGTACATCAGGGAGATACCGCCAATCCCGTATATACAGTATTTTCCTTATGGGACACCTTCCGTGCATTGCACCCGTTAATGACGATTATCGACCCCGATCTGAATAACCAGTTTATCAATTCACTGATAAAGAAGCACCAGGAAGGCGGAATATACCCGATGTGGGATTTGGCTTCCAACTATACAGGCACCATGATTGGCTATCATGCTGTCCCCGTCATAGTGGACGCCTACATGAAAGGATACCGTAACTTCGATGCAAAAGAAGCCTATAAAGCCTGTCTGCGTGCAGCCGAATATGATACCACCGGTATCAAATGCCCGGACTTGGTACTGCCTCATCTCATGCCGAAAGCGAAATATTATAAAAATGCGATTGGGTATATTCCCTGCGACCGCGAAAACGAATCCGTAGCCAAAGCCTTGGAGTATGCGTATGACGACTGGTGTATCTCTATCTTCGCAGAAGCAATGAACGATTTTGAGTCCAAAGCCAAATACGAACGTTTTGCCAAAGCATACGAATTCTATTTCGACAAATCAACTCGTTTCATGCGCGGACTTGATTCGAAAGGTGAATGGCGCACACCATTCAATCCGCGTGCATCAACCCATCGCAACGATGATTATTGTGAAGGAACAGCCTGGCAATGGACTTGGTTTGTACCTCACGATATAGATGGACTGGTCAATTTGATGGGTGGAGAAGACGCATTCGTTCAGAAACTCGATTCGTTATTCACGGCCGATTCATCACTCGAAGGCGAAACAACATCGTCAGACATTAGCGGACTTATCGGTCAATATGCACATGGCAACGAACCCAGCCATCATGTGATTCATTTATACAATTACGTGAACCGCCCATGGAGAACTCAAGAATTGGTGGATAGTGTTTATCGTAGTCAGTATGCCAACAGTGTAGATGGATTATCCGGCAATGAGGATTGCGGTCAGATGTCTGCCTGGTACGTTCTCAACTCCATGGGATTCTATCAGGTATGTCCCGGAAAACCGGTATATTCTATCGGACGTCCGGCTTTCGACAAAGCAGTGATCAATCTGCCCGAAGATAAGACATTCAGTATAATAGTTAAAAACAACTCCAAAGAGAATAAATACATTGAAAGCATATCACTGAACGGCAAATCTTTGGACACTCCATTCTTCAATCATCAGGATATAGCAAATGGTGGAACAATGGAAATCAGTATGACCGACAAACCTAATTACAAAACACATATACCATGAAAAGAATATTATTAATTGCTTGTGTGCTTGGTTGTACACTCTTTGCCAAAGCGAAAGACTGGACACAGTATGTCAATCCGCTAATGGGTTCGCAGTCCTCCTTTGAGTTATCAACAGGTAACACTTATCCCGCCATCGCCCGTCCTTGGGGAATGAACTTCTGGACTCCCCAAACAGGAAAAATGGGAGACGGATGGCAATACACCTATACTGCCAATAAGATTCGCGGTTTCAAACAAACGCACCAGCCCAGCCCGTGGATTAATGACTACGGGCAATTCTCCATCATGCCGATAGTCGGCAAACCCGTGTTTGATGAAGAAAAACGCGCCAGTTGGTTTGCTCACAAAGGAGAAACAGCCACTCCCTATTATTATAAGGTATATCTTGCCGAACATGATATAGTGGCGGAAATGACGCCGACGGAACGTGCCGTTCTTTTCCGTTTTACTTTCCCGGAGAACGATCATTCATATATTGTGGTAGACGCTTTCGACAAAGGTTCGTATATCAAGGTGATTCCCGAAGAAAACAAGATCATCGGCTATACTACCCGCAATAGCGGAGGAGTTCCCGAAAACTTCAAGAATTACTTTATCATCGAGTTCGACAAGCCCTTTACTTATAAAGCAACGGTAGCCAACGGCAATCTGCAAGAAAACGTTGCAGAACAAACGACTGATCATGCCGGAGCCATCATCGGATTCCGGACACATAAAGGTGAGCAGGTACACGCCCGCATCGCCTCTTCCTTTATCAGCTTCGAGCAGGCTGCCACCAATATGAAAGAGTTGGGCAAAGATAATATTGAGCAGCTAGCCAAGAAAGGAAAAGAAGCTTGGAATCAGGTTTTGGGCAAGATAGAAGTAGAAGGTGGAAATCTTGACCAATATCGTACATTCTATTCATGTCTGTACCGCTCCTTACTCTTTCCACGTAAATTCTACGAACTGGACGCAGCAGGAAAACCGATTCACTACAGCCCGTACAACGGACAAGTATTGTCGGGTTATATGTATACCGACACAGGTTTTTGGGATACATTCCGTTGCCTGTTCCCATTATTGAACCTGATGTATCCTTCCATCAACAAGGAAATGCAGGAAGGACTTATCAATACATACAAAGAAAGCGGATTCTTCCCCGAATGGGCAAGTCCCGGACACAGAGGGTGCATGGTGGGCAATAACTCCGCCTCTGTCTTGGTAGATGCCTATATGAAAGGTGTCAAAGTAGACGATATCAAAACCTTGTATGAGGGTTTGCTTCACGGGACAGAGAATGTTCATCCTCAGGTTTCTTCAACAGGACGCTTAGGACACGAATACTACAACAAACTGGGTTATGTTCCGTATGACGTAAAAATCAATGAGAACGCTGCCCGTACTTTGGAATACGCTTACGATGACTGGTGCATTTATAAACTGGCCAAAGAACTGAAACGTCCGAAAAAAGAAATCAATCTCTTCGCCAAACGTGCCATGAACTATAAGAATCTTTTCGACAAGGAGTCTAAACTGATGCGCGGACGCAATGCGGACGGTACATTCCAATCTCCGTTCTCTCCGCTGAAATGGGGTGACGCCTTTACGGAAGGCAACAGTTGGCACTACACCTGGTCTGTATTCCATGATCCTCAAGGACTTATCGACCTAATGGGCGGGAAAAATGAGTTTATCACTATGATGGATTCCGTATTCGCCGTACCTCCCGTTTTCGATGAAAGCTACTACGGGCAGGTGATTCACGAAATCCGTGAAATGACCGTTATGAATATGGGTAACTACGCACATGGCAACCAGCCCATCCAGCACATGATTTATCTGTACGACTATGCAGGTCAACCCTGGAAAGCCCAATATTGGTTACGACAGGTTATGGACCGGATGTACACTCCCGGACCGGACGGGTATTGTGGTGATGAAGACAACGGACAGACTTCCGCCTGGTATGTATTCTCTGCCCTCGGCTTCTATCCTGTATGTCCGGGTACGGATGAATATATTGTAGGCGCTCCATTATTCAAGAAAGCCACCCTTCACTTCGAAAACGGCAATAGTCTGGTGATTGACGCTCCCAATAACAGCAAGAAGAATTTCTATATCAACTCCATGAGTTTCAACGGAACCGATTATACCAAGAATTATCTTCGTCACGGAGATTTATTCAATGGAGGAACTATCAAAGTAGATATGAGCAACAAGCCCAATCAAGACAGAGGAACAAAAGAAGAGGATATGCCTTATTCTTTCTCTAAAGAGTAAATCTATCAGACGCGGATTAACGCAAATTAGCGTTAATCCGCATTTAAATCTACACTATTTTTACATTTATCTGTGACGGAGCTCTTAATATAAGAACCCAACTATCCACAGAGGCAAGGTTGACTGCAAAAGTCTCACGTACAGTACCAATTTTCCCAGGATGGGAAGTGAGAGCATATAATAAGTTAGAATTATCCAAGCGAAAGATAAATATAAGTATTTGCTGTTTGCAAACAGCAAAAAACGCCATAAATTGCTGTCCACAAACAGCAGATCACACAATCCCCCTCTTTTTATCAAGATTCCTACTAAAAGAAATAGCCGGGAAGTATCTTTTCACTACTTTTGCTCCTACAAACAACACCTTATGAAAATGAAAGAGAAACTTGACTTCTCAGAAGTCCCCTACCAATATGCGATGTGCCTTAATCAACAATGCCCGAAGGCCGACACCTGTCTCAGACAACTTGCCGAACAAAGTGTACCGGAGGAAGTTGAATATTGGTCAATTATCAGTCCCAAACGTTTAAACCCAATAAAAGGCGATTGTCCCTACTATCGTTCCAATATCAAGGCACGCTATGCAAAAGGATTTATCGGGATCTTAGAGAGTCTGCCTCATAAGCAGATGGAAAACGTAATTTCCCACTTAATAAGTTTCTTCAACCGAAGGACCTATTACCGTGTCCGCAAAGGTGAACGTTTACTCTCTCCTGCCGAACAACAACAATTTATAAACATCCTTAAGTACTGCGGTGTTTCCCAGCCACTAAAGTTCGATGAGTATACCGAAGCTTATGATTGGTAGCAAACCGTAAGTGTGCCATGATAATGCCGTTCCTTTGTCACAGTTATGCCATCGAATTGGCACGATTGTGACAAAGGAATGGCACTAGTGTGACAATGCGGTGGCACAACTTCCTTCTCTAACCTCCTATGATAGGGAAATTATAAAGAGCAATAAACATAAATCCCCCGAAGGCGTCAACTACTACTTCGGGGGTACTTATATTAGTACATTCCAAACTAATACCTCATAAGATCTAATTACCCGACTTATGGATTGATTTTTGCACAGAAATAACCATAAGATAATTTGTCAGCTTTCAGAACTGAATATACAGCCCATATTTTAGTTCCATTATTCTTTATAATTTCAAGAATAGCAGGTTCCTCAGTAAATTGCGTCGTATAATCTTCGTAAGTAAATTGGCTCAATAAAGCTTTTTCTTTTTTACCCACAGTTTTATCTCCAGAAAACCAAATTGTAAGATATTCACTCCAAACACTCCAACCATATTTATTCATCCCATTCTCCGTAGTATTTATAAACGTATTATATCTATTAGGTTCAACTTTATATCCCTCAAATACATATCTTTCCTGTGAATTATTTTTTATCTCTGTAAGCTCCGCTTCCGTATATGGATTGGTTGAGAGTGTGACATGCACGGAGAAAATACCTTCTATTCCTCTTGAATCCTTTACAATAATATTGGCATCCCCCTCTTCCAACGCGGTTATTATAATATTATTTCCTACAATTTCCATTGACAACAATTCGTCATTATCAGATGTAGCCGAGTAGTTGCCATTACCCTTAAGTACTTTTACAGTAGCAGCACTTGGTTTGCCGGCAGAGGTTTCTACATCAATATGTTCTTGATCGAAAGTCAACTTGTCATAATAAGATATAACAGGATACTTCTTATATTGTCCACTTTGATCGGAAAGAATAATAAAAGTACCACCACTTGATTTCCCGGTCACTATCACCTGCTCATTGTCCATTTTAGTTTCTACTATATCCGGATTCAATGAAAATACATTATATCCATTCCCCCCTTGGGCTATTTCTATAAATTCTTCTTGATCTACAATCACCGTTATTTCATCTCCCGCTATAGTAAGTTCGGGAATCTCCGGCCCTATTGGAATAGTATTCTTTTCATCATCATTGTCACTACAGCTATTCAAAACAAACATTAGGATACTTACCGAAAGTAGTTTATATATAGTCTTCATACGCTATTTTTTATGTATTAATAAAATTTGTAACCTAACACAATCACCAATCTTTCTTATATGGCTTTCCATCATATACTAATTCGTCATCAAAGTAAGCCTTAGCAATTTTCTGCATTTCAAGCAACTCAGATACTTCGAAACCTTGTCTCATCGGATCCATAGCAAAAATCATATGAGACAAATACCCATTATTACGTGCATTTCTCAATTGTTCTTCCGTAACTTCTGTACCAATTTGATTATGGAATTCTTGTGACCACAATGCCATATGCGCTTTGGGCATTCCCGGATAGTTGCCACTGAGATCAGAGCTTCTTCCGTAATCATGAATTCCATAATCCACATATTCCCCCGCCAAGTGTCCGTCTACAGACGGAAGACTATACGTAGTCTTATATACATAAACAGCTATAATACGTTCAGGCATTGCTTGCTTTATTTCATAACACAGTCTTGCTGCAGCTTTAGATGAACTGTCGACAAATCCCAAAGGAGCAGGATGCATCTCACTTGAATGTTCATCATCCATAAAAACTCCATCCAACTGATAAGCTTCACACATAGCCTTTACTTCTTGCGCAAATGCCTTTGCTGTTGGATCTGCAAGATTACCAACTGCCGCACGATCATGGTTCCCCACAATACCTAGAAGAACTTTCATTCCCCTGTCTTGCAAAGGTTTAAGATATTTTTTTCGGTTTGACAACAGATGCTGCACGTTAGGATTATTATAAATATAAACTTTCTGTTTTTCGGTATCATAGTTAATATTTGCAGCAAACAAAATAACCATATCAATCAATGGTTTATTACTATTCTTGAGCGTAAAACAAAGGTTATTCAAAGGATTAGTATCATTTACCTCCATACAACTTATTATTTGTGCGCCTGTCGATTTATGGCAATCAGGAATAGATGTTAAATCTTTGACAAATATCAAATGTGACTGTTCACTTAAGGGAATTGTTATTTCCGTACTTTTAGAATCGATAACCAATGGAATAACATAAGTATCTTCAGCATTCAATGAATTATCACTCCTATATGATATTTTAAGAGCCTCTGATTTTCCATATCCCGCACTAATAGTAAGCTTACCACCATTATCAATGGTTACACATCTTTCGGGAAAAGCTTTATAATCAGTTTGATTCTTGATGTTATATGCATCTAAAGCCGCTTCATCATATACTAGAGTTACGCTACAATCCTGTGAGACCTTTTTTGAAGTATTCAAATAGAATAAAGTGCTCCCTGCATCACGAAATTCAACACTGCTAACAGTACGTTTTCCTTCTTGACCCGTTAGATATCCCAATAATTCATCACTAATAATATAGTTGTCTTCATTTATTGGCGATGCCTCAAAATTCTCTTCACAAGCAATCAAACAACTTGCAAGAAACAACATCACCACAAAGGTTTGTATATTTATAAATCTATCATATTTCATAGTTACATACTTTTAATAATTAAATAAAAACTATTTATCTTTTAGAGGCAATTCCACGACCTTCCATTGCAATGCAGAAGAAGCTGTCGCATTGTTTCCATTGGCTGTGTGATCCTTGATTACATTACCACCAGCATCATCTAATTTCCAATAAGCAACTAACCCCGGTGAATCGGGAACAACATAATAAAAATGATCTTTTGCATTAATTTCTTCTTCGCTAAGAACTCGGTTCCAAACACGACATTCGCAAATATCACCATCCAAATAACGTTCTTTATTATAGGAATATCCAATCCAAAAACAACGTGGTTTGCCATTTGATTCATCAGAATGAGCAATACCCCAATTTACGTAACTTCTAAAATCGACAGTCTGACTTGTTTTCTTTTTACCATCAACATACAACTCTATAAGCCCTGTAGAATATTCATAAGTAACAGCAATGTGCACCCACTTTTTAACAGGAATTATCCAATCAGAGAATGTTGCACTACCATCTTCCGTAGCCACTTGTAGTTGATTGGAAGGTAGACCTGCATCACCAATACGAATGATAAATTTCCCCTCAATACCCATAATAGTACTAATCTGATTATCCAATTTATCTGCACGTATAAGAGCTTCTGCAGTTAATCTATATAATCTGTTGACTACACTCGGTTTCTTCCATGCCACGTATACACTATTTTCACTTATATTAGCCACAGTATTAATCAATGCAGCTCCTTTTATAACGTAGTAAATGGTCCGAGCACTTTCTAAAGCGGGAATATCTGCATCAGCGATGGTAATAGGAAGTACATATACCAACTCACGATCGAGCAATTCCAAATTCTTTAAATAAACTGTTAACTCTGTGGATTTTGTGCTACCTTTTAATATTGTTACTTCTGTTTCAGGAAGTTCATAATTATCTTCAGGTAATATAATGGCATTATCATAATAAGACGAATTATAGACATCCACCAATGCAGCTTCTGCTTTATATGAAATCTTAATATCATAACTGGCCGGAGTAGCTATTTCTGATTGTATGACCCTTTCCAAACTGTTAACCCCTTTTTTTAATAATAAAGTTCCTACCTTAGAATCACTTTTAATATAAACTTTAGTATCAAACGTTTCCATATCATCCTGGCAACTAGACATCAATCTAATGGTAGCCAATAATATTATAGTAAAAAATAGATAAAAATGTTTCATGACTATTAGTTTTTAATAGATGGATTTAGAGATGTAATTAGATTTTTCGTATCTTTAAATATCAGAGAGGGATTATAATAATCATTAGAAATATTATAAACGCCAATTCCGGAAACAACTGTATTACTAGCACCCAATGCCCAATCAACTACTCCTACCAACATTTTGGTTCCATCAGCAAAATACCCTATTTCTTTATCGGTTTTATCAGGAGACACTGTTGGAATTATTACACCAAGCTTATCTAACGGAACATTTTCTACTACAGCCAATTGAAAATTGAACGTTAACTTTTCCGGACTATCAGAACTAAGACATGGCACAAATATCATAGAGCAATTAGTTAATAAATCTCGTTCGAGAAGATTCTGAGGATTACCTTCAAAAACAATAAAATGATTCATATGCCTTTGAAACCAATCATTTAAAATACCAACAAACGCCTTCTCATTCTGCTTATACTCAATCTTTTCAGCCTCTGTTAAATGATTTATATCTTTACCTTTATATCCGATAGAAATTCCATCGTAATTATATTTATCTATTATAGAAAGAGCATACTGTAAAGAATCTACCATATATGACAGAAAATCCTGTGAGTTTGGTTCAGCTTCACTTTCTACATTTATCTTTTTATTGAAAATGACTTTCATATCATCGAAATTAATAGGATAAATAACTTTAGTGTTTTTATCATTCCTTATAGTCTCAATTTCTCGTAATTCACGTTCTACCAGATTATCCGGATACATCAATACAACAACATCAAGACTATCGGGTAAATCTGTCAGATGTTGACCACGACTTTGAGGAAACTTTTCACTATTGTCGAACCATCCATATACAAATTTATGTTCTGACTCTTTATATTTTACTAAGTTCTCCAAGTACTTGGTAAGAAAAGCCTCTAAAGCCCTAGAAGATTTCTGATATTTTTCATTTTTCTAAAAAAAATGAGAAATAAGACTAAGTGTTTATTATATTAGCATTGTTTTATTAACAGAAGGAGAGACAGTCGACACTCTTCTTTGTAGAGTTTAATAAAAGTATAACCATTAAATTAAATGTATGGAAAGCAAACATTCGCTTCGAAAGCCAAAGCTATTTCGGACTTTATTGATTCTCCTGTTTATGGCAGTTCCTTTACAATGGGCTACTGCACAGCTGACCTTATCAACTCCCCGTACCACCCTAGGAGCTGTAATCAAACAAATTCAGTCTCAGTCCAAGTATCAGTTTTTCTACAATGACAAACTATCAACTATCACTGTTGATCCTCTCAAGGTAAAAGACGCTTCATTAGAACAAGTTCTGAGCAAGCTTTTAAATAATAAGGATGTCACTTATAAGATAGATGATAATATAATTTATTTATCAGAAAAAGGAGATCTCAATTCTAATCAACAACAAGCAGGAAAAGAGCGCACCATAACAGGGCAGGTTTTAGATTCAAAAGGAGAGCCGTTGATTGGTGTCAGCATTTTGGTAAAAGGTACAACTGACGGTGCAATCACTGACTTGGACGGTAATTACAAAGTTACTACAAAGAGCAACAATCCTATTATTGTATATTCCTATATCGGGTACAAAACCCAAGAAGTTCCATTACACGGTCAGACTTCATTGAATATAACATTAATGGATGACACACAAGTAATTGACGAAGTTGTTGTCACTGCTTTAGGTATTAAACGAGCAACTAAAGCTTTGAGTTATAATGTACAAGAAGTAAAAAGTGATGAACTTCTCACCAACAAAGATGCCAACTTTATTAATGCTTTATCTGGTAAAGTAGCAGGTGTCACTATCAATAGTTCATCTTCTGGTGTTGGTGGTGCAAGTAAGGTTGTGATGCGTGGAACAAAAGCCATCAATCAATCCAGTAATGCATTATATGTCATTGATGGTGTTCCCATGTTTAACTTAGGAAGTGAAGGTGGTCAAGAAAATGACTCTAAAGGAACAACAGAAGCTATTGCTGATATTAATCCGGAAGATATCGAATCAATGTCAGTATTAACAGGTGCTGCTGCAGCTGCACTATATGGAAGCCATGCTGCCAATGGAGCTATTGTTATCACGACTAAAAAAGGAAAAGAAGGACGTTTGCAATTAACTGTAAGTCAAAACACAGAATTTCTTCGTCCTTTCAGAATGCCGGAATTTCAGAACCGCTACGGCACGGGAGATTTACTGTCCAATACTTCTTCGGTAGAAAAAAGTTGGGGACATAAATTGAATTCTGCGAATTATATGGGGTATTCTCCCGTAGATGATTTCTTACAAACAGGGGTTGTTACAACCGAAACTGTTGCTCTTTCTACAGGAACTGAACGCAATCAAACTTACTTTTCTGCAAGTGCGATAAACTCAGACGGCATGGTACCCAACAACGATTACAATCGTTATAATTTTACATTCCGCAACACAACTTCTTTCCTGAAAGATAAAATGACTTTGGATGTAAGCGCTAATTACGTCAAGCAGAACGATCGTAATATGGTTAATCAGGGAACCTACTCCAATCCTCTCGTCACTGCCTACTTATTCCCTCGTGGTGATGATTGGAATGATATTAAGATGTACGAACGTTATGATACCACACGTAAAATCTATACTCAATATTGGCCACAAGATTTTTCCGGCTTAACCGGGCAAAACCCTTATTGGATTGCTTATCGTAACTTACGCGAAACGGATAAAGATCGTTACATGCTGAGTGCAGCGTTAAATTACAAGATATTGGATTGGTTAAGCGTTTCAGGACGTGTACGTGTTGACAATTCAGATTCCAAATATACTCGTAAATTATATGCAACCAGTAACGAGATTTTGGTAGAAAATTCAAAGAACGGTCTTTATGGTATTAACCAAACTAATGATAAGCAAACTTATGCAGACTTTATGGTCAACATTAACAAAACATTTAAAGAGGTATTAAGTTTGCAAGCTAATCTTGGTGCATCTTATTCGGATATGCGACAAGACGTTTTTAGTAATGAAGGCCCTATCAGTGATACAAAAGGTATTGCTAATGTATTCAATGTTTTTCACCTGGATAATGATAAAACCAAACGCTCACAGTCCGGCTATCGCGAACAGACACAATCTATTTTCGCCAGTGTAGAATTAGGATATAAAAGTACCTATTATTTAACATTGACAGGGCGTACAGATTGGCCTTCACAATTGGCAGGTCCGAATTCTGTAAAAAGCGCTTTCTTCTATCCTTCTATTGGTGGTTCGGTGATACTATCAGAACTGTTGCCTATGCCTAAACAGATTTCATTCTTGAAACTAAGAGCCTCCTATGCCTCTGTAGGTCTTCCTTTCCCACGTTTCTTGGCAAATCCAACATACGAATGGGATCAAAAAGCACAAAAATGGGCAGTTAAGACTCATTACCCGATGTATGAATTGAAACCGGAAAAGACTAATTCATGGGAAATAGGTATTACTGCACGTTTCCTTGACCATTTCAACTTCGACTTAGGATTGTACACAACTAAGACATATAACCAGACATTCGAACCAAACATCTCAGTGTCTTCTCAATATTCTACAATTTATGTACAAACAGGTAGTGTGCGTAATAAAGGTATCGAATTATCTTTAGGATACGATAACGACTGGAATGGAAAATTCAGATGGGGTTCTACCGTTACTTTCAGCGCAAATAAAAACGAGATACTTGAGTTGATGGAAAATTACAAGCATCCGGAAACAGGAGCCATCATCACATTGGACCGCTTGGAAGTCGGCGGTTTGGCAGATGCAAAATTCGTTTTGAAAAAAGGTGGTAGTTTAGGAGACCTTTACTCCATTAAAGATTTGCAACGTGATAGTAACGGTAACATATATGTGAATGAGAAAGGAGAAGTTGCCAGTGTAGCATCAGAAGACATTAAGCTAGGCAGTGTATTCCCTAAATGTAATCTATCATGGCGTAACGATTTCAAATGGAAGAATCTAAATTTCGGCTTTATGCTTTCAGCACGTTTTGGAGGTATTGTTTATTCAGCAACTCAATCTTATCTTGATTATTACGGAGTATCTGAGGCATCGGCAGTTGCGCGTGATTTCGGTGGAGTTGTCGTGAATGGCGGTGATGTAGTTAATGCACAAAAATGGTACTCGGTTGTCGGGGCACAAAACGGTATTCCTCAATATTATACATACAGTGCCACTAATGTACGTCTGCAGGAAGCTTCTATCGGATACACTATTCCCAAGAATAAATTATGGGGAATTGCTGATATCACAGTATCATTGGTAGGACGTAATCTTTGGATGTTATATTGTAAAGCACCATTTGATCCGGAGGCTGTTGCAACTACCGGTAACTATTACCAAGGGATTGATAACTTCATGACTCCCAGTGCGCGTAGTTTAGGATTCAATGTTCGATTCAAGTTTTAACCTCTTTTACTAAAATACAATGAATAAATCAATTATAAAATTATTTCTGTTAGGGGGATTGGCTATAACCTCAATCACTTCCTGTACGGACAATTATATGGATTACAACAAAAACCCATATGAAGTGACCGATGATGAAATGGAGCGGGATGCACACAAATTGGGAGCAGCACTTGTAGGTATGCAAAGTGTGATTGTGCCTGTAGGAGAACATCTTGCGCAATTCTCCGAATGTTTGCTGGGTGGTGTCTTTAGCGGCTATATGGCAGACTCAAAAACATGGGGAAATTCGTTCTCATATTTTAATCAATCAGAAGATTGGAATGGGAAAGTATATCTGGATATCATGCCTGAGATCTACTCTAACCTTGCTGAAGTTAAAAAGGCGACTACTGATCCTATTCCGTTGGCAGTAGCAGAGATTCTAAAAGTGACTGCTATTGTACGTGTTACTGATGTATATGGTCCCATCCCTTATTCACAAGTAGGACAGGATGGTAAACTGACAGCTCCTTTTGACACACAAAAGGCTGTTTATACCAAAATGTTTCAGGAATTATCTGATGCCATTACTACTTTGACCGCCAACCGTACAAATGACTTTTCTCCGAATGCAGATCAAGTCTTTGGTGGTAAAGTTGAAAAATGGATAAAGTTTGCCAATTCATTAAAACTCCGTATGGCTATACGTATTCGCTATGCGGATGCTACATTGGCAGAACAAATGGTAAAAGAAGCTATCAGTACGGAAAATGGGCGGGTCGGTGTAATGGAAAACAATGATGACAATGCATTTATGAAAGTTTCTCTTAATCCATTTTATACAATATTCGGCTGGGGAGACTCCAGGATAGGTGCTGACTTACTTACATACATGAATGCCTATGAAGATCCGCGTCGTTCAGTTTACGCATTAGAAAGTACATTTACCGACTCATCAATAACCAATGGTTATCACGGGCTGCGTATTGGCAATACACATACTGCTGTTGACGCAAAAATGTATTCAAGTATGAATGTTACAGCTACAGCCCCATTAATGTGGATGAATGCTGCCGAAGTTATGTTCCTAAGAGCAGAAGCTGCTTTGTTGGGATGGGATACAAAAGATACACCGGAAAACTATTATAAAACAGGTATTCGTCTGTCATTCGGCCAATATGGAGCAAGTAACGTAGAAAGCTATCTGGAAGGAACGACAGCACCTAGCAGTTATAAAGATCCTAAAGGTACATACACTGTTACATTGCCAGGAAGCGCAGTTTCTGTACAATGGTCTGGAACTGACAATGAGGTTAATTTAGAACGTATCATTACTCAAAAGTGGATTGCCAATTTCCCATTAAGTTTGGAAGGATGGGCGGACTTCCGTAGAACCGGTTACCCCAGATTATTATCTACTCCAAATAACAGGAGCAATGAAATTATTGATGGTAAATTTGCCCGTCGGTTGAAATATCCGCAACAAGAATATAATACGAATAAAGTTAATGTAGAGCAAATTGTCAGTACGTTACCAGGAGGAGATAAAATGTCGACTCACATGTGGTGGGACTGCAATCCTAGATTGTCAAATGAATAAAATCTAAATATTATGAAGAATAAATTTAAAATAGCAACCTTATTGTTCTTTGCGACAAGCTTCACATTAGGAGCATGTAGTGATTGGACAGATATTGAAGGCATAGATATCAAACAACCTAACATTCAGGAACAGAATCCTGAGTTATATACTAAGTACTTGGAGAACTTATGCGAATATAAAAAGAACCAGGAACACAAGCTAGTATACGCTTGGTTTGACAATAGTGAAAAGGTTCCTTATAATCGTGGGCAACACATGAGCGACTTACCTGACAGTATTGACATTGTTATATTAACTCATCCGAAAGAGTTAGTACCTTTCGAGAGAGAAGAAATAAAGATTTTAAAAGATAAAGGGACAAAAGTAGCTTATGCGGTTAGTTATGATGATATCAAAGCTAAATATGACGAAGAGCAGATAACGGCTTCCCAAATACAAATGAAAGAAAACTCAGAAAATACATTTGACGGCTTTCTAAGAGAAGAAGTAAAAAAGCAACTGGCATATTCGGAAACTTTCGATGGAGTCATCATCAAATTCAATGGGAAAAACCCCAAATACATGACAGATGAGGATAGAGTATCCTACGAAGCAACTCAAGAAGTATTCTTTAATACAATATCTGAATGGGAAAAAGAAAACAAAAACAAATTTCTTTCTTTTCAAGGAAAGCCACAGAATATAATAAAGAAAGAGCAATTGAGTCGTTTTCTCCATATTATAATAGAATTCTATCAAGTAACCGATGTGAATAAATTCTCTCTTACTATTCAGGATTGCCTAGAGCCAGGAGTACCTACTGACCGTTTTATAATGGCAGTTTCCACACCTTCTTTAGATTCCTCTGATACAACAACCGGTTATCTGGGAAAAGAGCTAGCTACCATTGAAACGGCTTACTGGATTACATCTATTTCTTCGGAATATAATAAATCCGGTATCGCAATTGATAATGTTCAGAATGATTATTATCAAACAAACGGTACTTACCGTAATGTAAAAGAGGTTATTAATATTATGAACCCAGCCCCCATCAAATAACTCAACTATCATGAAACTACAAAAATCATACAGTATTATATTGGGACTACTGATCAGTGTATTCACAGGATGCAACGATGACACAGAGAATTTTTCCAACAATATCTTCATGAGTTCCACTACTCCCGAGAATATCTTGGTAAAATCCAATATAGAGTCCGATGAACGGACTTTTCAGGTAGAAATGGCAAAGCCGGAAGCTACGGATGTAGAATTCACTATTAAAGTGGATCCTTCATTAATCTCTACGTACAAAGCGATTTACTATACAAATGACGTAGAAGAACTACCGGAGAAACATTACTCTCTTTCTACTACAACGGGAAAGATTCAGGCCGGTAGCGTTATTTCAGCTCCAATTACCGTATCTTTTACAGAAATCAATCAACTGAATATTGATAAAGTATACATACTTCCTATCACAGTAAACAGTGCTAGTATCAATATTCTCGCATCATCACGTACATTCTATTATGTATTTAAAGGGGCTTCACTTATCAACAAGGTGGCAAATATCAAAGAGAATAACATCTATGTAGACTGGAAAAATCCAGAAGTTGTTAATAACCTCAATACATTAACAGCAGAAGCTCTGATCCGTCCTCACAGTTTCAACAATGCACTTAATACATTAATGGGTATTGAAGGAAAATTTTTATTCCGTTTTGGTGACAGTGGTGACAATGTACCCAGTAACCATTTGCAGATTGCAGGAACTTCGTCGCAGACCAATATTCATATCGAAAGAGATGTACCATTAGAAGAGTGGCTACATATCGCTATTACCTATGACGCAAGTGCAAAAAATTTAAAAGCTTACTACAATGGAGAATTAGTAACCGATAGCCGAATGGATATTGGTGCTATTGATTGGGGCATTCCTCACTCCGACGAATCTAACGGTAAACCACGCTGTTTCTGGATAGGCTATTCATATAATAATGAACGATGGTTAGACGCAGATATTGCTGAAGTACGAATTTGGAACCGTGTATTAAGTGAAGAGGAAATTAATGCACAGGATCATGCATATGATGTAGATCCTAATTCTCAAGGATTAGTGGCCTACTGGAAATTAAATGATGGTATTGACGAGATAAAAGATTATTCCGTAAATGGTAATAATGCAACTCCCTCTTCAAAATTAACCTGGGTAGACGTTTCTCTTCCCGCTAAAGAGGATTAATTATCAACAATTTTAATTAGAATTAAGTTATGAAATATACGAGATTTATCAAATCATCTTTTTGGATTGCGATATTAGCCTGTACGAGTAATCTATTTATTGCCTGCGAAGATGATATTACTATATCATCTGAAAACAAATCATTTGGCAATATAGAAGGTAACTTTGGCTATGTCAAATCTGCAGCCGGAGCAAAAGCCCTAACCTCCATAACTATTAATGGAGATAAACACGGTACTGGACACTTATATTTTGAACTGAATAAAGCTGCCAATAAAGATATTACGGTTACATTCAAAATCGACGAATCAGTGCTAAAAGCTTACAATCAAGCCAATGGAACCAACTATCCAATGTATCCGACGGATAAGCTTTCATTAGAAAATGAAGGAGTCACAACAATCTCGGCAGGGAAGCAAAAATCTTCATCTATTGAGTTAGATATTCAGTCCGGAGGAACAATAGGTACTACGTATGCAGTTGCAGTATCTGCAACTGCTTCAGACGGAATTGAGACTTCAAGCAATAATCAGTCCTATATCTATCTTGTAACTCCACAAGCTACCCTGCCCAATACGGAGAAAGGAACAGTCAAAACAATTTGTTACATAGAGGTGAATAACGAGAATATATTGAATACAGGCGAATATACTATGGAAAACAGCGGGAAGCCCTTTTTCGATATTGTCAATGTTTTTGCAGCTAATATCCGTTTAAATGAAGAAGGAAAACCATATGTATATTGCAACCCACAAGTAACCTTTGTTTTGGAGAATGCCGATAAGCTCATCCGCCCATTGCAACAAAAAGGAATAAAAGTACATTTAACCATTTTAGGTGATCATACACCGGCTGGGATGAGAAGTTTGGGAGATGAAGCCGCTAAAGATTTTGCCAAAGAACTAAAATCCTATGTGGATATCTATGGATTTGACGGCATCAGTTTTGATGATGAATGGTCAAACTACGACTTGGTAGCAGGATATCCCGGTTTAGTGACACCTTCACAAGAACAATATAGCCGCCTAATTTATGAGTGTCGGCAAATAATGCCTGATAAACAATTTGGAGTATACTGGTGTAAGCAAGAAAATGGTGGTGCTTCTATCAATTATCCCTTAGGAGAGGTCGAAGGTAAAGACGTAAATGATTTATTAGACTACACTGTTTATGGAAACTATAATTTATGGGATAAACTAGGTCATATTGACGAGGGAAAACAATGTCCTTATGCTATAAATCTAACAGAAGGAGGAAATCCCAACTCTATATATCTAAATCAAATAAAAGACAGCTGGGGATATTTTGCCCTTTATAATTTACAGATATCTAAGAATTCTGAAACAATCATTAATCAAGTTGGAGAAACATTATACGGAGAGAAAGTTAATTGGACTGGACAAATATACGGAAGAACAGATTTTACATCTTCAGAAACAACAACCCGTATTAATTACAAATACTATCTTGGAGAATGGAATGTCACAGCAAGTTGTATTTCATGGGTAAATAATTCTTGGAATCAATGGGCAGGAAACATGAAATTCACAATAAAAATAGAAGAGAAAGTCGAAAATGAATCCTATTATGTATATGGAATACAACCTTATGATCAAATTCTTAAAAAGTATCCACTAATTATGAACTATAATCAAGAAACTACTCAAATAAGTATTCCAATTCCGCAAACGATTCATGAACCTGATGAAGAAAATCCTCTTTTATGGCAAATGAGTTATGCTACAATTGGTGATCCCAAAACTGCTAATACGTGGAAAAAGGTTGAAACAACTGGTAATATTATTGGAGCATTTTATAATGGCACGCTATATTTAGAAGCCAATGGAACAGCAAGAATGCAGACATTAATACCATTCTGCTCCAACGATAAAGGAAGCACTTGGTTATATTTGCATACAAACTTTACAGATAAACATCCTAAAGCAAGTTTCACATTAACTAGAAATTAAAAAATACAAGGCAACTACTTCATTGCAAGTCAGTTGCCTTTTTAATGCTTTAGATTTTCTTTGGTCTCCAACCACTTACTTATACACATACTTCAACCAGTACTCGAATGCAGGACCCTGAATTTCAATCACGTTTCCGGGCAATACATCAATCAAATCTTTTTTCAAAGTCGCTTTCCGCAGTTTTTTTATATTAGCGGAAGTTCCCAATTTATATTTAGTCAAAACTTCCTTAGAAGAAAAATTAGGAACTCCATCAGCAACAGCAAGCAGGAAATTTATCTGTTTAGGTGTCAATGTATCAATAATATTGGCAAACAATAGGTTTAATTGATCAATCAGACTATTGAAAGCTTTTTCAACATTTTTCTGCGTACAGCCACTGTCCGGTGTACGAAACCACACTTGCTGGCTAAGTTACTGGGTATAGTAAGGATGATTTTTCATCTTATCAGCGATAAGTCTGGACTATTCGTCCGTATAAAAAAAGGTGTATCCATAACAAACTATTTTGTGATAAATATAGAAAGCATGAAATCAGTTGATTTGAAATCAATCGATTTCAAATCAACTGATTTCATGCCAATAATCAAGAAGAATGGCTTCATCCAAAAGCCACAGAAAGTCCGGCACCAGGTAAGACACCGTTCCTCGTTGCCGGACTTTATAAGACCTGAAAGTCCGAATCACTCCACTTGTTCTTTCGGATAATTCACCAGATACAACGTTTTCGTTGCCCGAGTAAAAGCTGTGTACAACCATCGGAAATAATCGGGTGTCAGATACTCGTCCGTCATATATCCCTGATCCAGGAAAACATTCTGCCACTGCCCGCCTTGCGCTTTATGACAAGTCACGGCGTATGCATACTTCACCTGTAAGGCATTATAGTGCGGATCGGCTTTCATCTTTTTCATCCGGTCGCGCTTATTGGGAATATCGGCATAGTCCTCAAGCACGGCATAGAACAAACGGTCATTATCCGCTTTCGGCAGCGCGGGCGAATCCGAATGCAGAGTATCCAACAATAAGTTCGCATCGAGTTCAAAATCATTCTGGTCGGGAAATCTCAAGGTGACCTCCGCAAAACGGAATCCATACATCTCACGGGTGCGACGGACACGACGGACAACGGCTATTTCACCATTGGCTATGAAATCCATTTCCTTATACTTCTCTGTCCAATAATAGTTATTCTTGGCCACCATCAGCATATCGCCTGTATTCAATTCGTCTTCACGCCATAGGATTTGCGCACGTATCCCATTATTATATAGGTTCGCACGTTTATTGGAACGGCAAATCACGATTGTCTCATCCATCCCGTCGTGGTCATAGCAGCTTGTCAATTCTTCTATCAGTTCCGTGCCCGGCACTTGCTTAATATCAGGAAAGCCCGTTATCTTTATCTTAGGCAAAGAGTAACATTCGTCTTCCGCTATCAATTGCCTCAACTGCGTGGCATTCCACAAGATACCGGACTCTTGCACCTGGCGGACTACCTGAGTCAGGCTAATCTCACGGACTTCAAGCCCGTATCCTTTCAATGCATCGGCAAAAAGCGCCGGACTCAATTCCTCCCCCACCGGAGGAAGCTGCGCCGTATCCCCCATCAACAAAAGACGACACCCCTGCCCCGAATAGACAAATTGTATCAAGTCATCCAGCAAACGTCCCGTACCGAACACGCTGCCGGACAGACCTTCGTTGGAAATCATAGAGGCTTCGTCCACAATAAACAAGGTGTTTGTAGTAAGATTGTCATTTATGGAGAAATTAGTAAGCTCGTTGGAATAGGACTGTTGCCGGTATATCTTCTTATGAATGGTGAAAGCGGGATGACCTGCATACGCCGAAAAAACTTTTGCGGCACGTCCCGTAGGAGCCAACAATACAGACTTCTGCTGCAACTGATCCATCGTTTTCACCAATGCTCCGACCAGAGACGTCTTACCGGTACCGGCGTAACCTCTCAAGATAAAAACTTCATCCGCCAGAGTAGACAACAGGAACTCTGAAAGAGATTTTACAGCAATTTCTTGCTCTAAAGTTGGTTGGTAAGGAAAATTTTCCTTAATTTGCCTTTCTAAATAGTTATTTAT